>MDTG01264349.1_pt1 | contig 23131 bp, 18 predicted proteins | sample 811421 | NCBI WGS metagenome assembly MDTG01 (sample SAMN05326645, study PRJNA326480) | marine metagenome | isolation source: seawater | place: Pacific Ocean: South East | collected 2011
GCCTCGACTGGGCCGCAGAGCTGCTCGCTATTCCCGAGCCGAATTCGGCTTTTTCAACCCCCCAGAAAGAAGGAGACTTCCAATGATCTTTCATAAGAATTTGAACGGACTGGCTACCGGCCTTGCGCTTGCTGTCGCCGGCGTGGTTGCCACAGCACCGATGCCTGCTCATGCGCAGTTCGGCGGTATCGTCTACGACCCGTCCAACTATGCCCAGAACGTGCTGACCGCGGCGCGGACCCTCGAGCAAATCAACAACGAAATCCGCATGCTGCAGAACCAGGCGACTTCGCTCGTCAACGAAGCGAGGAACCTGCAGAGCCTGCCGCTCAATATCGTCCAGCCCCTGCAGGAGCAAATCCAGCAGACCCAGCAATTGCTGCGTGAGGCCCAGCGCATTGCCTATGATGTGCGTGAGATCGAAACCGCCTTCGACCAGCAGTACAAGAACATTCCGCTGAACGCTTCGCAGCAGGCAATGGTGAGAAGCGCCGAAGCGCGCTGGAAGAACAGCGTTGCTGCCTTTGAAGATGCGCTCAAGGTCCAGGCCGGCGCTGTCGCCAATATCGAAGGCTCGCGCGAGGCGGTGAACAGCCTGATTGGCGCCAGCCAGTCGGCCAGCGGCGCTTTGCAGGCAGCGCAGGCGGGCAACCAGCTTCTGGCCTTGCAGGCCCAGCAACTCGCCGATCTCACCGCCACGCTGGCGGCGATGGGGCGGGCACAGGCGCTTGATGCTGCCGAACGCGCAGCAGCCAAGGCGCAGGCGCGCGAACAGTTGCGGCGCTTTCTCGGTGATCAGCCGACCTACACTCCGAGCGGAAACTGATCCGTCATGGACACCAAACTTCTCGCACGGATCGGCGCGGCTGTCCTTGTCGGCATCGCTGTCGCCATGACGCTCGTGCAGATGCGCGAGGAGCCTGCGGCGCGCCCGGAACCGGCGCGCGAGGTCTGGGTGTCCGACGGTGATCCCTTGCCTGCCCAGTTACGCGCCTGTTCGGAAATGGGCGAGCGGGCGCTTTCGCATCCGGATTGCCGTGCCGCCTGGGCCGAAAAACGTCGTCGCTTCTTTGGCGTCGATCATCCCGAAGCCTATTCGGGCCTCGATGCATCGGCGCCGCCGCCCGTGGCGGTTCTCCCAAAGCCATCTTCCTTTGGCGAACAGCGAGGGGAGGACTGACATGGGCGGCACCGGCGTCGTCGATCGCTTCCTCGCGATCTTCTCGCAATATATTGATAGCGGCTTCGGTCTGCTCTCAGGTGAGGTCGCCTTCATAGCGACCACGCTGATCGTGATCGATGTGACGCTCGCAGCCCTGTTCTGGAGCTGGGGCGAGAATGACGACATCATCGCCCGGCTCGTCAAGAAGACGCTCTTCGTGGGCATCTTCGCCTACATCATTGGCAACTGGAGCGCGCTCGCCAATATCGTCTTCCAGAGCTTTGCCGGACTGGGATTGAAGGCCAGCGGCTCCGGCCTTGGTGCTGGCGACCTGTTGCAGCCAGGCCGGGTGGCGCAGGTCGGGATCGATGCCGCATGGCCGCTGATCGAATCCATTGCCGACCTGATGGGCTATGTCGGCTTCTTTGAGAATTTCCTGCAGATCATCATTCTGCTGCTCGCCTGGGCGGTAGTGATCATCGCCTTCTTCATCCTGGCGATCCAGCTCTTCGTCACTCTGATCGAGTTCAAGCTGACCACACTCGCGGGTTTCGTGCTCATTCCCTTTGGCCTGTTCGGTAAGACCGCCTTCATGGCGGAGCGCGTGCTCGGCAATGTCATATCCTCGGGCATCAAAGTACTGGTGCTCGCGGTCATCATCGGCATCGGTTCGACTCTGTTTGCTGAGTTCACCAGTGCCATTCCGGGTGAACCAACCATTGAAGACGCACTTGCTATTGTGCTCGCCAGTCTGACCCTTTTGGGTCTCGGTATCTTCGGACCGGGCATCGCCAATGGCATTGTCGCAGGCGGTCCGCAGCTGGGTGCTGGCGCAGCAGCAGGCACGGCCCTGCTCGCGGGCGGAGCAGCCGTTGGCGGTGTTGCTGGCGCCAAGCTTGCCGGTGGTGCTGTCGCCAGTGCGGCGTCTTCAATCGCCCAGGGCACATCCCGCGCCGCAGGCGGAGCGACCATGGCCTATGCCACCGGATCAGCAGGCAAAAGTGGCGGTGCAGCGGTTGCAGGGGGCATGGCCGGTGTTGGCCGCGCAACCGGAGGTGCGGCCATGTCTCCCCTGCGCAAGGCAGCGGACAGCGCCAGGCGCAATTTCCGCGACGGAGCGCGCGCTTCGGTCGGCAATATGGGCGGACGCATCGTGCCTGCGCCGGGTTCGACGCCCACCGAACCGCCCCCTGTGAGCGGCCCGCCTGCCTGGGCCCGATCCATGAAGCAGCGCCAGAGCCTTGGTCATTCAGCCTCGCTTGCCGCGCACACCGTGCGCGCCGGCGACGGGCACGGCGCAGGCGCTTCCATCGACACGCAAGAGAAGGACTGAGCCTCCCATGTTCAAACGCCCCTCCATCCGATACGGCACCACGCCGCAGCCAGAGACGCCCTATCAGCGCGCAGCGCAGGTCTGGGACGAACGCATCGGCTCGGCCCGCGTGCAGGCGCGCAGTTGGCGCTATGCTTTCTTCGGCGCACTGGGCCTGTCGGCGGCGCTGACCGGCGGCCTCGTGTGGCAGAATGCGCGCGGTACCATTGTCCCCTGGGTGGTCGAGGTCGACAAGCTCGGCGAAGCGCGCAGCGTGGCTCCGGCCATTGCGGAGTTTGCGCCCAGTGATCCGCAGATCGCCTTTCACCTTGCCCGCTTCATCGAGCATGTCCGCGCCATTCCTGACGATCCGATTGTCGTGCGGGAAAACTGGCTCAGGGCCTATGATTTTGCGAGCGACAAGGGCGCGCTGGCGCTCAACGACTATGCAAGGCTCAACGATCCCTTCGCCAACATCGGGCGTGAACAAGTGTCTGTCGACATCACAAGCGTAATCCGTGCTTCGCCGCGCAGCTTCCGGGTCGCCTGGACCCAGCGGCGCTACCGTGACGGCGCGCTTGCAGAGACGAGCCGCTGGACCGCGATCCTCGGCATCGCCGTCCAGCCTCCCAACAATCCTGATGCGCTTACCAAGAACCCGCTCGGCATTTTTGTCACTTCCATCAACTGGTCAAAGGAGCTCGGCTGATGTCCCGCTCGAATGTCATGTCTCGTGTCACTGCTGTTGGTATGATCAGCGCGACTTCGCTAGCGTTGGCCTCCCCGGTCTCGGCAACCCCTATGCCTGCGGCTTCGGCCATGCAGGTCGCCTTGTTCGCCTTGGTGCAAGTGCGGCCGGTCACCGCACTGCGACTGCCCCAGCAATTCGATCCCCTCACGCGGCGAAACCCTCCCCACGCCGCGCGCCGCTCCCCTGCGTCTGGCCCCGAGACGCAAGTGGGAGCGGCGAATGATGCCGCCCGTATCCAGCCGGAGGATGCAGGGTTCGAAAACGCGATCCAGCGCTATGCTTATAGCGAAGGGGCGCTGTTCCAGATCTACGCCAAGCCCGGCCAGGTGACCGACATTACCTTGCAGGAAGGCGAAAAGCTGGTCGGTCCGGGGCCGGTGGCTGCGGGCGATACCGTGCGCTGGATGATCGGCGACACGCTGAGCGGTTCCGGCGCGACCCAGCGGGTGCATATTCTGGTCAAGCCGACCCGGCCCGACATCACCACCAACCTCGTCATCAACACCGACCGGCGCACCTATCACATCGAACTGCGCGCTAACGCCCGTGTCTATATGGCGTCGGTCAGTTGGTCCTATCCGCAGGACGAGTTGATCGCCCTGCGTCAGGCCGAAGCGGATGCGGTGCGGGCCGCTCCGATTGCGGACGGATTCACCATCGAGAACCTCAATTTCGACTACCGGGTTTCGGGTGACAGGCCCGACTGGCGTCCCTTGCGCGTTTTCGATGATGGCAGGCGCACGCTGGTCGAGTTCCCGCCTGACATTGCGCAAGGCGAAATGCCGCCCTTCTTCGTCATCGGCGAGGAAGGTGAGGCCGAACTGGTCAACTACCGGGTCAACGGACGCTACCTCATCGTCGACCGGCTGTTCCGCAAGGCTGAACTTCGGCTTGGTGCCGGACGACGACAGGTCCGGGTGAAGATTCGCAATCGCGCGGCGAGTGAGTCATGAGCGGCGAGACCGATCCTGAACGCCCGGTCGATGCTGAATCCATCACCAGCCTGCGCGGCGATGGCCCGCGTGTCGTGCGGCTGTCACGCAAGGCCATCGGTATCGCCAGCGCGGTTGGCCTGGCACTGGTTGGCGGCGCATTGATCTATGCGCTGCAACCGGCATCGCCAGACGATGGTGAGGAGCTGTTCAAAACCGACGGTGTAGCAGTGGCCGACGGACTGGCATCTGCGCCGAGGGACTATTCACAGGTGCCACAACTCGGGCCACCGCTGCCCGGCGATCTCGGCAAGCCGATCCTTGATGCGCAGGATCGCGGTGCAGTGGCAGAATTGCCGCCGGTCGGCGCGCAGCCTCCGCCACCTCAGGGCATCAGTCCTGAGGAATCGGCACGGCAGCGAATTGAGCAGGAGCGCGAAGCGGCACGAGGCAGTCGGCTCTTCTTTGGTGGCGGGACGACAGCAGCCAGTCCGGCGCAGGCTTCGCCTGCTGTCGGTCAAGCGACCGTTGCTGGGCCGGCTCCAGCCTCCGCGAATGAACCCTCATTTCTTGATCGCCCTGCCGAACGTCGCACCGTCTCGCTGCAGCGGCTCGAAGCAACGCAATCGTCTGCGTTGTTGCAAGCCGGTTCGGTCATTCCGGCTGCGCTTATCACTGGCATCCGCTCCGACCAGCCAGGCCTTGTCACCGCGCAAGTGACCGAGAATGTCTATGACAGCCTGACCGGACGGCGCTTGCTGATCCCGCAAGGCGCGCGCCTGATTGGCGATTACGCATCCGATGTTGGTTTCGGTCAGCGCCGGGTATTGCTGGCCTGGAACCGGCTGATCCTGCCCGATGGCCGGTCGATTGTTCTCGAACGCCAGCCTGCTGCTGATCCTTCCGGCTTTGCCGGGCTCGAAGACGGAGTCGATTACCATTGGGGCGGCGTGATGAAGGCCGCGCTGGTCTCGACATTGCTTGGCGTCGGCAGCGAACTGGGCACAGGTAATGACGGCGATCTGGTGCGAGCCTTGCGGCGCGGCAGTCAGGACAGCATCAACCGCGCTGGCGAGCAGATCGTCTCGCGCGAACTCAATATCCGCCCCACTTTGACGATCCGCCCCGGCTATCCGGTCCGTGTACTGGTGACGCGCGACATTGTGCTGGATAATGACGCATGACCCGGCTCAAGCTCTCCGACATTACTGACGAGAAACCGGTCAAGCTCACCATCGAAATCCCGTCGAAGCTGCACAGCGATCTGGTCGCCTATGGGGTGGTTCTGAATAGCGGGGCATCGCAAGGTGCGCCTGCGCCGGAGCAACTGGTCGCACCGATGCTCGCGCGGTTCATTGCCACTGACCGTGAGTTCGCCAAGGCAAGACGGGGCAGTCAGGCTCCTGCTGCTAGCGGATAGCGTTCGTCTATCAGGTTGAAGAACCGGGTGAGGGCGGGATTGTCATTGTCCTCGCGCCACCAGGCTGCGAAATCGAGATGCGCAACGCCTGTTGGTTCGGCGATTTCCCGGAACGTGATATCGGACCTTGCCGCACCGGTCGCGCTTTCCGGAACGATAGTGATGAACTTGCCGAAGGGGACCATTGCGGCGATTGTTTCGGCGCTGGTTTCCTGGGTAATGATGCTTGGCTTCAGGCCGTGAGCACCCATCCGCTGGCGGATCACTTCGGCTATGCGTGGTCCGGAGCAATTGGCGGGCAACACGAACACGCATTTGCGCAGGTCTGTCCAAAATATTGTATCCTGTTCGGCCAGTCGGTTATCTTTAGGGAGCACGAGCATCAATCGTTCTGACCATAGCCAACGTTTGAGAATGCCGCACTCATCGAACTGGTCGGAATGCACGCCAATGTCGATGATCCGGGATTGAAGTCCTGAGAGCATCCGGTCAGGTCTGGTCTCGATCGCGTCCAATTGAATGTCAGGGAATTGTTCAAGCACATCGCCAAGAAGCAGGCGAAGATTGCCTGTGCTCAGTGAACCAGAGAAGCCGACCATCAAACGACCGACTTCGCCGTATGTTACTGCCTTTGCTGTAGTCAGTAGATTATCGGCATCTGTAACGATGCGCCGCGCAACTTCGAGGAAAGATCGCCCCGCGTCGGTGGGCACCACGCCTCGTGTGGAACGCTCAAACAGAATAATGCCGAGACGGTGTTCAAGCGCTGCGACCTTTTTGCTCAAGGTAGATTGTTTCACGTTGAGCAGTTTGGCTGCGCGCAGAAAACTGGCAGTATCCGCAGCCGTGACGGCGAAGCGAAGTTGACGAAGATCCAATGTCATATGCTCACGGGCTCACAGTTCCTGGACCTTCCACATCAACTGCGGAAGGTCGAATTTGTGTTCTGCGTTTTGCCAGGTTTTAGAATGGAACCTGATTTGCCCGGATGCCCAGGAGCTGGATGTGGGTTACACCACTTTCGTTCGAAAGTGATTCAAAAAAGTCCTTGATGAGCCGAATAAATGGTGAAAATAGTGGAATATGACGAAAGATTATTCGTTAGATTCTGTCGATTGCCGTCTCCTTGAGCTGTTGCAAAGGGACGGTAGAATCACCAATCAGGAACTTGCGAGGCGCTGCGGCTTGTCGCCACCTGCGTGCCATGAGCGCGTCAAACGGTTGCGCGAAAGGGGCGTAATTCGCGGCTATGTGGCGCTCATTGAACCTAAAGCACTGGCCTGCGACCTATTGGTCTTCGTTGAGATCATTCTGGAGCGGACCACAGCCGATGTCTTTAAAACATTCTCCGAGAATGTGCTTGCCATACCTGAAGTGATGGAATGCCACCTGATTGCGGGTCGTTTCGATTATCTCTTGAAAGCTCGCTTCGCTGATATGGCTGGATATCGCGACTTTCTTGAGAGCATTCTGGCGCGGATGCATGGTGTCCGGGAAACCCGGACTTATGCTGTCGTGGAAGAGGTAAAGAACTCTCCTCTGCTGCCATTCTCTACAAAGCCCGTCGAGGTGGCCCAAAGATGACAACCGTGGAAACTGCCAAGACGAACCGGCATTGGATAGTTCGCTCCAAGCTGGAAATGCCAAAGCGAAATTCGCGACTGATCAATCGTCCGCGATTGTTTGCACTGATGGACCATTGGCTCGGGCTGGACCTGGCGGTTTTGGTCGGGCCGGCAGGCTATGCCAAGTCGACAGCAGCCGCCGAATGGTGCCGCGTCAAGAGTGGCGAAGGCTTACGTGTGGCATGGTTGTCGCTTGATGAAGCAGACAGCGAACCAGCCCAGTTCGTGTCCTATCTCATTGCTTCACTTTCAAAGGCCGGGATACCATTGGAAGGTCTCGAAAGTGGCGCAGAAGAGGGGTTTTCGGCAGGAAGTCTCGGTACGGCGATCAATTCTCTGATCGAAGCACTATTGCAGTCTGACGTGCCTACGGTGTTGGTCCTTGACGACTATCACCGCGTTCAGTCTCCTCGCGTTGATGAACTTCTCAAGAGATTAATAGATGCAAGGACTGGCAGGCTGACGATTCTTGTTACAACAAGGAATCCGATGCCGTTCGAGATCGCCGGGCTTCTGGCCGCGGGTAGAGCGGAGGAATTGGGAACGGTCGATCTGAAGTTCACCAAGGAGGAACTTTCCAGCCTGTTCCCACAGATTGCTGACAAACAAGTCATTGATCTGTTGTTCGACCGTACCGAAGGTTGGCCTGTCGCGGTGCAGCTTGCACGGCTGGCGGCCACACGGTCTCCGAACGAGGCGGAACTTCGCGACTTTCACGGCGATTCCGGGCATCTGGCCTCCTATCTGGCTGAGCAAGTCTTGAGTCGCGTCGATCCGGAATTGCAGAAGTTCCTCTATTTTACGTCAAACTTGGAAACTTTCAGTCCAAGCATTGCAGCCGATATTTGCGATATTGACAATGCCGATGAGCTGATTTCGAGATTGGACCCTTTGAGCACATTGGTAGTGCCAGTGTCAGAGAAGGGGCCATGCTTTCGCTATCATCATTTGTTCGGCGAGTTTTTGCAAAACGAGTTCTCCCGGCGTTATGGTCGCGACGCGCACATTGAAGTGCATCGACGTGCTTCGCATTGGTATGAAATGCATGGTGAAATGGCCGATGCGGTGCGTCACGCCAAGCTGTCGGGTGACTTTGGTCGATGTGCGCAACTCGTAGAAAATGCCGGCGGCTGGGACCTGATACTATTTGGTGGAATTGGATATCTTAGAGGTCTGCTGCAGAATGTGACAGATGAGGTCGCACGTGAACAGCCACGGATCCTGCTCGCCAAATCCTACCTTGCAGTCAAGGATGGCAATCTTGAAGAAGCGCGCACCTTACTTGATACTGCTGTCAACGCGGCCGGGTCAGTGGGCAGTTCTGCTGCGTTTGACCGAGATCTCCTCAACGTTCGGTCACTCGTAGAAGTTTATGAGGATCGCTCTTCTATTGCAGATGATATTGCCTCCTTTCGGGATGAAGTCGACAACACGCCACCGGAGGATCCGCTTACCAAATCCATTCTGGCTTGTCGCTTGATCGTCGCAGAACTGTCCATTGGCGAGTTCGCAGAAGCTGAGCACAGAGCCAATGCGACCATGCGAACGATGCGAGAAGCGCGTTCCGTCCTGGGACTGAACTATTGTATTCTGCACGCTGGGCTAGCTGCTCTTTATCAAGGACGGCTTCAGGCTGCTGAGGCTCAGTTTGGTGTGGCCAGGCGCATGGCTGATGAGAATTTTGCGTTTGATCCCGGCCTGCGCGCGCTATCCAGAATACTGGCTGGTGCCTTAAATTACTGGCAAAGACAGGATCCATCCACATCCATAGACGACTTGCGAGCTGACCTTGATCATGTCGAGAATTACGATGGATGGCTAGATATTTACGCAGGAGGTCTCCTTGTCGAGGCGGGTCTGATCGGCGATCCACAGGCGGCGGTAGTCAGAGGAAAGCGGATTGCTGCGACGCGAAAATTTCCAAGACTCGATTTGATTGCTGATGCTATTTGCTTAGCGACGACAAGAGACAGTGAGCGGACATCAATCGCTTTGAGGCTGCGCCAGGAATTGCCGACTGCCGTTTGGCGTCAAAGTCCATTCTTGTGGCTACCATATCTGGAGAGCCGAAACGCCTTGGGCGTTCACTATGCTTCGATTGACCGGTCCAAGGCTATTGAAGCGCTGAATGAAGGTCTGGAATGTTCTCATGCTTTCGGTGCAAGCATCTACACGGTTCGATTCTTGGTCGCGAGGGCTTCACTTTACGATCTCGCTGGCAAGCGTTCGCAAGCTCTTGACGATATGGTTGAAGCGCTCACGCTGGCTGCACCAGAGAGAATTGTGGGCCCATTCCTTCATGGAGTTGGAGTTGCTCCCCTGCTCAGGGCAATTCCTCGATACGCCCAGGACGCGTACATCGACATTCTTGTGGTTCAGTTCGCAAACTCGATTGTTTTGAAATTGAATTCACTGGCGGGAGGGGAAGGAGAATCTTCTATCTCCGACCTCACGCGGCGTGAGACAGAGGTGCTGGAAGAGCTCTGCCTAGGCCGCACCAACAAGGAAATCGCGCGCCTTCTCGATATGACAGAGCATACCGTCAAATTCCATTTGAAGAATGTCTTCGCGAAACTCGGTGTCGAACGACGAACCGAAGCGATAGCTCGAGCCAGGGATCTTGAGTTAATCTGACCTACCCAAATGGCTAGGTTTAGCGGTCATCTTCCCGCTTTCCTGCCCAAATCCCTGTCCTAGCTACCCTCCAAGACGATTGTTGCTGAGCCACGCTCTGCCTGAGTGTGCGGACATGTTTCGGGATCATCCAGGTGCAGCCATTCTTCGAAACTGAGTGCTGCACCAAAAGGGAGGGATAAATGAAAAATCCGATCAAAATTGCACTCCAGCTCGGTACAGCAATTGGGTGCTTGGCAATAGCAACCCCGGTCGTCGCTCAAGAGGCTGACGGCGAAGAGGCTCAAGCCGGGGGAGGTCTGGATGTCATCGTTGTGACAGCACGCAAGCGTGATGAAGACCTTCAAGAAGTGCCACTTTCGGTCACCGCATTCTCTTCGCGGGCTATCGAAGACCGGAACATCGAGGGGGCTTCCGACTTTCTCTCAGCAACGCCGAACATTTCAATCAATCAATCCCAAAGCGCCGGTGTAAGCTTTATTACCGTACGCGGGGTGTCACAGGTGCGTAACGGGGAAAGCCCGGTGGCAGTCGTCGTGGATGGCGTCCAGCAGGTGACATCACGGCAGTTGACACAAGAGTTGTTCGATATTGAGAGCATCCAGGTCCTGCGCGGCCCGCAAGGGGCTCTCTACGGGCGCAATGCAATCGGCGGCGCTATCGTCATCACCACCAAAAAACCGAGTGATTATTTGGAAGGAAGTCTTCGTGCAGGCTTTGGCCGGGGTGACGATTATCGGATTAGCGGTTCGATTTCGGGTCCGCTCGCTGGTGACAGCGTTGGCTTTCGCCTGTCCGGCTCTTATCGTAATCTCGATGGGTACTATGACAACATTTACCTGAACGAGAAAGTCGACCCGATTGAGGATTTCAATGTCCGCGGTCAGATTTTTGCGGAGCTTTCGCCTGACTTCACGCTCGACCTGAAGGCGCAATATGGTGAAACCATTGGCGGTGGGGGCAACTTCCAATACCAATCAGCAAACTACGACCCGGCGCGGCCTTGCTTTCTCGATCCGGCAAACCCTCTGGGCGGCCCTGTTCCAGATGCGAATTCTGTAAGTCGAACCTTTTGTGCGACCAACCTGGGTTATAACAAACGGACCACGGCACAGGTCTCTCTCAAGCTGGACTACGACCTTGGATTTGCCACGATCACGAATGTGACGGCTTACGATCACATCAAGGAAAATATCCTGGCAGATCAATTCCCTTATACTGCAGAAGTTGATCTGTTCGGCTTTCTTGATGGAACTCAAACTCAATACGAAACTGTCAAGGCGTGGTCCAATGAACTGCGCATCGCTTCGCCGGCAAACCAGCCATTCCGCTGGATGATTGGCGGGTACTACCTGCACACAGAGCGGTTCATTTCCACCACAACCGGCGATGACAACAATATGGGTATCGTCAGCGTCTTCCGCGAGCCGAAGTTCACCGACCCTGTGAATCCCACTCTATCCTTCCTGGCCGATGACAATACGAACGAGGCATGGGCGCTCTTTGGAAATGTTGCATTTGATGTGACTGATCGATTGGAGCTTTCAGTTGCCGGCCGCTATGACAAGGATAGTCGGAGGCAGTTTGTACTGCCGTCTCAGACTGGCTCGCTGCCGGTCGGATGTTCGGCGGCAAATCCCGACGCGTGCATCAAGCGCAACAGCTTTGACCTCTTCCAGCCCAAGGTTTCTGCGAAATATCAGGTCACGGACAATTTCAACCTGTTCGGATCTTGGGGCATCGGCTTCCGCTCGGGACAGTTCAACCAAAGCGGAGTTGCTGCAGCGGCCTCCGCCGCCGGTATCAATGGGGTTTTCGACCTGGTAAACCAGGAAGAGGCTGAAACCTTTGAACTTGGCTTCAAGAGCGAACTCCTGGACCGCCACCTTCGCCTCAACGGCTCAGTGTACACTACGAACGACAAGAACCCGCTCTATTTCGTTTTCATCGGAGCGATCGGCGCTCAGGTGCTGGTCAACGTCGATCGGGTTCGTTCGACGGGCTTCGAACTCGAAGCTCAGGCCAATATCGCTGACGGATTCGATGTCTTCGCAAACTATGGTTACACGCGCAGCCGGATCAAGGAGTATGCCGTTGATCCAACCCTCGTTGGCAATGTCACACCATATGTACCCAAGGATACCTGGGCCTTCGGTGCACAATACCGCACCCCGATAACGGATAATTTTGGTCTGTTCGCCAGGGGTGATGTTGAGCACCACGGGATGCAATTCTGGGATCCGGAAAACTCAACCGCTCGCGACGGGTACGAACTTGTCAACTTGCGCTTTGGATTTGAAGATCCTGACGGCGCCTGGTCACTGATCGGCTCGATCAACAACCTCTTCGACAAGAAGTACAATTCGGAATGGGTGCTTGGTGGCTTTGCCCACCCCGGTCATCCCCGGACTTGGTCGATCGACCTCAAATACAAGTTCTGATCGCAGCCCCCACCCCGGAGGGCACCATCAGTCCCGGTGCCCTCCCAACTTTCGTTTCAGACTCGCCAGGCCGTCTTGGTGAGAAGGGAGAAGTCATGTCCAAGCCAACGAAGATCCTCTGGGTCAATCCAATCGGTAGTCCCGCCTACGATGATCCCATGGGGGAGGTAATGGCCGGGATAAAGTCGAGCGGATCGCAGGTCGACGTTGTTTCTCTAAGCACACCTCACCTGCCGGAGCATCTCGAATATCGGGCTTACTCATCTCTGATCGTTGGCGACATGGTCAAAGTCGCCCGCTGGGCAGACGAAGAAGGCTATCACGCAATGGTGATAGGCTGCTTCTATGATCCTGCTCTGGAAGACGCCCGCGAGATTTCGGGCCAGACCGTCGTAGTGGCACCTTGTCAGGCGTCGGTCCAAATCGCTGCCAATCTAGCCAACCGGTTCTCCGTCATAATTGGTCAGGAAAAGTGGGCTGTTCAGATGCGGGAGCGTGTCTCCGCCTACGGCTATTCGGAACGACTGGCCTCGATGCGAGCCATCGAAATCGGTGTTCCCGACCTGCAAAAGGATGTTTGCTTTACGACGGAAAGGATCATGGAGGCCGGTCGGCGCGCTGTGGAAGAAGACAAAGCTGAGGCACTCATTTTGGGCTGCACATGTTCGTTCGGAATGCACGAGACATTGCAACGAGAACTGGGCGTGCCTGTCATCGACCCAATCATCGCATCATTCAAAATGGCAGAGTTTCTAGGCGGCCTGCAAAATTCGCTTGGCCTGACGCCCAGCAACAAATGGAGCAGCGCGCCGCCACCCGAAGCGGAAATCGAGCAGTTCGGCATATTCTCTGGTGGGGCACCAATCGGCAACAAGGCGAGCTTTTAGAGAGGCGGCTTCAATGAAGATACTTCCTATCCAATGGGACGATGTAGACGTCCAAATCGAAACCTTGGGTGAGTCTATGTCGGAAAAACCGACATCCACATCCTACGGAATCGCCAGTTTTCCGCCTGGCTTGCGTCATCCTGCAGAGGGTTACTCTGAACATGAAGGCATCGAAGTGTCCTTCATTCTGGACGGCGAATTCGACGTCGAAACACCAGATGGAACGATAACTGTTGGCAAGGACCATCTCGTGGTGATCCCTGCAGGCGAGCCTCATGCGACTGTCTCCAAAGCCAGTGGACGTGTGGCATTTTTCCTTATTAGCGAAGTTCAGGAGTAGTCCCGTGAGAGGTTCAAGCGACGTAGGAGGCACTTTCACTGACCTGGTCTACTATTCAGTTGACCCGGAGACCGGGGAATGTGGCGAGGTAAAAACGGCCAAAGCAGATACTACACCTCCGAACTTCGAACAGGGGGTCTTGGATGCGCTCGACAAAGCACGTGTGCCGATCGAGGAACTCCAATTCTTTGCGCACGGTTCGACGGTTGTCATTAACGCACTCACTGAGCGCAAGGGCGTCAAGACTGCTTTGATCACGACCAAGGGATTTCGTGATGTGCTGGAAATTGCGCGAGGGAATCGACCCGATCTTTTCAACTTCAACTTTCGCAAGCCTAAACCTTTTGTCGAACGCTACCTCAGAGCCGAACTGGACGAACGGGTAACTTATCGGGGCGCAGTAAAGCGCGACGTCGATCTGGGACCTCTTCCGGAAATCATCGAAAGCTTCCGAGCTGACGGTGTCGAGGCCATCGCAGTCGCCTTCCTCCATGCTTATGTGGAGCCCGCGAACGAGATCGCAGTTGTGAATGAGATCAGGCGACTTTGGCCAGAAGTGTCAGTTCTGGCATCACACGAAGTCAGTCGTGAATGGCGTGAGTATGAACGCACCAATACAACTGTGCTTTCCGCTTATGTACACCCGATCACCGAACGCTATGTGAACAAGCTGGAAAGTCGGCTCAATGAGGAGGGCTTCTCGAAACCGCTCTATATGATGCAATCGAATGGTGGAATTGCCACGGCCGAAGCATCAAAGGCCAATCCCATAGCCATGGTGGAGTCTGGGCCGGCAAGCGGAATATTCGCAGCAGCGTACATGGGGAGGAAGATCGGAGAACGTAATCTGATCGTTCTCGACATTGGCGGCACTACCGCCAAATGTACTTTGGTCGAAGATGGTGAAGTCAAGGTAACGACCGAATACCACATCGAAAGGGACGGCAAGACGCCTGGCTATCCAATCCAGACAGCTGTCTCTGAAATTGTCGAGATCGGCAATGGCGGTGGCTCAATTGCCTGGGTCGATGCTGGCGACAAGCTTCACGTCGGACCTAAGTCGGCAGGCGCACGACCTGGTCCCGCCGCCTATGGCCACGGCGGAACCGACGCGACTACAACGGATGCCAACTTGGTGCTGGGGCGCATCGATCCGGCAAGCTTCGTTGGTGGCGAACGCGACCCGGACTGGGACGCTGTCGATGCTGCATTTGCTCCGCTCCAGGCGCGGCTAGGCCTATCGAAGGAAGAGGTCGCTCGTGGGATCGTTCGGATTGCAGATGCGAACATGACGGGTGCGCTCCGCCTGGTCTCGACCAACAAAGGGTACGATCCACGTGATTTTGCCTTGATGGCTTTTGGGGGAGGTGGTGCCATGCATGCTGTGGCGCTTGCTGAAGAGCTGCGCGTTCCGCATGTCATTGTGCCGGTTAATTCGTCCGTTTTCTCTGCCTGGGGCATGTTGCAGACGGACCTGAGGCGAGATTATCTGCAAACCCGCCTGACAAGCCTCGCTAAGGAAGCAGCGGAGGACATTGCGGCTGCTTTTGAGGAGATGGAAAGCAAGGCGCGAGCAGACTACGACCGGTCTGACGTTGTCTTCGAGCGCTTCCTCGATATGCGATATGTCGGGCAAGAACACACGGTGAAGATACCAGTCGTTTCGGATTCATCGGGCGGTATCGACATCGCTTCATCGGCAGCGGCATTCCATGCGGCTTATGAAAAGCGCTTCACGTATCAACTCGATAGCGCGATTGAGATCGTCAATTTCCACCTGGTGGCAATTGTTGAGGTCGCCAAGCCGGAACTGGCGGAAAAGCAAGTCACAGGTCGCACGCTCGATGATGCCAAATTGGGCATGCGCCGCGTCGATTTCGACCAGCACGGCATCCATGATGCACTCATTCTGGATGGTGACTTGCTGGAGCCCGGAATGGAGTTCTCCGGCCCAGCGATTATCCAGGAGCCATCGGTAACGTGTGTGATCCCTCCCGGATGCCGAGCCAGCATAGACGGTTACGGCAACTATCACATCCACCTGCAGGGCTGAGGAGAGGCACGATGGAACACGATATTTTCACAATTGAAATCATCAAGGACACGATTGTCGCCCTTGGGGATGAAATGTTCAATGCAATGATCCGAACCAGTATGAGTCCGATCATTTACGAAACGACTGACTTCGCAGTTGGAGCCACTGATGCAAAGGGTAACTTGTTGGCCCAAGGCAATGGTGTGACTGCCTTCCTCGCGACGCTCGATACTGCCGTTGTATCTCTGCTTGAACACTATCCTGACCCAGCGTCGATCAAACCTGGTGATGTCTTCATCAGCAACACCCCATACGAAGGAGGCGGCACGCATCTTTCTGATGTCGTTATTCTCGTGCCCGTTTTTGCAGAAGGGGATCTGATAGCTTGGACTGTCAATAAGGCGCATTGGACAGAAGTTGGTGGCGCTCAGCCAGGCAGTGTTTCGACTTCGGCGACGGAGATCTACCAAGAGGGACTGAGATTTACGTTTCTGAAGCTGTATGAAAATGGTGAGATCAACCGTTCTCTGGTCCAGCTGATCAAAGATAATGTCAGACTGCCTGACTCAACCATCGGGGACATGCATGCCGGTGTCGCAGCTGCGCGCGTTGGCGCGAGGCGGATTGGGGAGCTCGTTGATCGGTACGGGAAGGAGCAGCTTCTCGAAGCCATGCGCGATCTGCTCGACTACGGCGAAAAAATGACGCGCGCGGAGCTGGTGAAGTTACCTCAGGGCACGTTTGAAGCCGAAGATGTCGTTGAAGAGGATGGCTTAGGCAACGGCCCCTTCAAGGTCAAAGTGAAGGTAACGATTAGCGAAGATGAACTGATTGTCGACTATACGGGCACATCGCCACAGGCAATCGGACCGATCAATTGTTCGTACACCGGATTGGTAACGGGCGCACGCTGTCTGTTCAAATCGATCACCAACCCAGAAATACCCGCGAATGGTGGTTGTTTCCGCCCACTCAAGATCATTTGTCCTCCGGGAACACTAATCAGCGCCCAGAAGCCAGCGCCGGTCTCGGTCTATTACGAGGCGCTTATTGCCGCGATCGATGTGTTCTGGAAGGCACTGGCACCTGAGTTGCCACACCGACTTCCTGCTGGTCACCAGCGAACGGTAGGAGCGACTTTTGTCTCTGGAATCAGGCCTGAGAACGGTGAGTTCTTTGTGATGGGAGAGCCTCTTGTCGGTGGATGGGGCGCTTCCGACGGCGAAGACGGTGATAGCGGTCAGTTCTGCTGCGCGAACGGGGAAACATTCAATATTCCCTGCGAGTTGTTCGAAAGCCGGTACGCTATCGAGGTGGATCAGTATGCCTTTCATAACCAGGATGGAGGTGCTGGTCAGTTCCGAGGCGGCAAGGGTGTAGTTCTCGACTATCGGATCACCGCTGACGAAGCCTTTTTGACCTATGCTGCTACACGCAGCGAGGTACGCCCGTGGGCGATGTCAGGCGGTCAGGAAGGGTCCACAAACTACGCCGAGATTCATCGACTCGATGGCTCAGTTGATCGGTACACGATGTGCACAACGGTCGGTGCAAAGCGTGATGAAGTTATTCGTATCTATACCGCAACAGGTGGTGGCTACGGAGATCCTTCCAAGAGACCTCGAGAGGCCCTTGAGCGCGATCTGCGGAACGGTTTCATCACGGCAGACCAGGCCAAGAATGACTACGGGTACAGTGCCGTGAACTGACGCGCCCGCGGTTTGGCTGGTGGGTGTCAGAGCCCGCCGCCAATGCGGCAGCGTCAGACTGCACAATAAGCAATTGGATCAGAAGACACCGCGAGTTTGACGCGGGGTGGTGGCGTTTGCCTAGAGGTGACAAGCATGAACCAATTCAAAGCATTGCGATTTCATCGACTTGGAATGCCCGCAGAAGTGCTGCAACTTGAAGACATACTGTCAACGGGACCGGGAGAAGGCGAGGTTCGCATACAGGTTCATGCCTTTGCTCTTAACCGGGCAGACTGGCTCTACGCGAACGGCTGGCACTATTCCCAACCTGAATTGCCAGCCCGAATCGGCTCTGAATGTGCCGGGATTGTGGTGGCGACAGGGCATGGCGTCGATCCAGGATTGCTCGGCAAAAGTGTCTGTACAGTTCCTTTCGACAATTGCCGGTATGGCGTGCAGGGCGAGTTTGCTGACGTGCCGGTGCGATACCTTGCGCCTTGGCCCAAGGTGCTCACAGCAGAGCAAGCTGCGGCAATTTGGATGCAGTATCTGACGGCGTACTTCGCCCTCCTTTCTATTGCACGCATCGGACCGAGCGATCACGTGCTCGTCGCAGCGGGCAGCAGCAGCGCCGGATTGGCCGCAATCCAGTTAGCCAAGCACGCCGGTGCAACTGTTTTGGCGACAAGTCGCAGCCTTGCCAAAGCCTCGTCGATCAAGAAGGCCGGAGCAGATCACGTCTTGTCGACGGGAAGCGACACAGATCTCGCGCCCGAAATAAATGCGCTGACCGCCGGGCAAGGGATCAGAGCAGTTTACGATCCGATCGGCGGCGACTTCATGCAGCGCTACAGTGGAGCGCTGGCCAGCAAAGCGGACATTTTTCTTTATGGACTGTTGTCTGGAGAGCCGACCAAGATGGATCTTGTGCCGCTGGTCAGGGCCGATGCGATCGTACGCCCTTACTCCATGTTCAATCATGTGTGTGAGCCCACCGAGCTTGCTGCTGCGATAGACTATATCTCCAAGGCGATCGACGACGGGGTAAGGCCAATCATCGATAAGGTTTTCGACTGGCCCGATGCGCTGTCAGCCTATCGGCATATGGATAGCCACAGCCAGGTTGGAAAGATCGTGGTGAAAGTGTGCTGAGCCGATGTCCGGAGTGTTCCCTCTTGCGACTGCTCGTGCCGACGCCACTGGCCGCTCTTCTGTGGGTGATCGCCCGTATCATCAGCAATGCCATCGACGGCGCGCAGTGCCTTATGCGCGCTGGAATGTCAGCGCCCAATGGCTTGCTGGCCTTCGCGAAAATCCCATTCGCAATCATCTACTTGGGGAAGAGACGTGGCTATAACGCTCCTGCAGAACGCACGCATTTTTGATGGCAGAACCCCGGACCTGTCGGAACCAGTCGACATTGTCCTTGATGACGGGCGCTTCAGGCAGATCGCCAAGACTATCGAAGTGCCGAGCGACGTGGATCGGTATGATCTTGATGGACGCACCGTCATGCCCGGTCTGATCGACGCGCATTTTCATGCCTATGCTTCCGACATCGACTTCGTGAAGTTGGAAACGCTCCCTCCGACCTATCTTGCCCAACGCGCACGGCATTTGATGGAAGGCGCGCTGCAGCGTGGTTTCACCACCGTGCGAGACGTTGGAGGAGGTGACTATGGTCTTTGGAAGGCTATCGAGGAAGGCTGGATAGAAGGACCCCGGCTATTCTATTGCGGCAGGGCGTTCAGCCAGAGTGGTGGTCACGGGGATATTCGGACACCGTCGGAGAGCGAAGATTTCTGTGGCTGCGCAGGTCTCGGAATTCTTGCCAAGCGTGTGGATGGTGTCGATGAAATCCGCAAAGCTGCCCGTGAGGCACTGCGGCAAGGTGCACATCACCTGAAGATTTTCGTCTCCGGTGGCATCGCCTCGCCCAGTGATCCGATTTGGATGCTGCAATTCTGCGAGGACGAAATCCGTGCGGTCGTTGATGAAGCCGCACGCCGCCGCGCCTATGTAGCTGCCCATGCCTATACTGCCGAGACGATCGAACGCGCCGTTAGGCTCGGGGTCCGAACCATTGAGCATGGAAATCTGATCGACGGGAAGACGGCAAAAATCGTGGCGGAGGCGAATGCATTCGTTGTCCCGACACTTGCGACATATGAAGCTTTCCATCGTAGCGGCAAGGAAGAAGGCGCCGCAGAACACTTATTGAAGAAACTCGATGAGGTTCGCAGCCAGGGTCTTGAGGCAATTCGTCTTTGTCGAGAAGCTGGCGTAAAACTTGGCTTCGGTACCGACCTGCTCGGCCCATTGCATGTACATCAGCGCGACGAATTCCTGCTTCGGTCGGAAGTCGAGTCTCCATTTGAAATTCTCAATTCGGCGACTGCAATCAATGCGGAAATTATTGGCCGCGCCGGGGAACTGGGCACTGTCGCGGAAGGTGCATTCGCCGACTTCCTGGTCATCGATGGCGATCCACTCGACGACATTCGGCTTCTGGCACCTGATTCCACGGCAATTGCAGAGGTGTGGAAGAATGGGGCCAGGGTTCAATGATTGGGAAACTGGCGGAAGCTGGCGAGACAGGTTGGTTCACATCAGCGTCAAATGCCTGCGAGGCAGCCAATGTTGCAGGCTGTTGATGTCATCCATGCCTTGCCGGAGGGATCTGCTCGCAGAGCGCGCAAAGCAAATCAGCTGCGCGAGATGCTCGCCGCCATAGAGATTGGCAGTCGTTCAATTCGGATGATTGCAGCGGATGTCGGTCCAGAAGGGGTGACGGTGCGTCGCCATGCCAGCTCTCAGCTAAATCTGATGTCGGCCCTTGAAGGGGACGAGTTCGACACTCTCAGTGAGAACGTAGCCCGGCGTGTTTCCCGCCTGAAACGGCGTGCTTTCTCACTTCCATCCGACCGCATTCGTGTTTTTGGCACTGAGGCCTTGCGCCGACTGGTCGACGCTGGTCTTCCCCCCAAGAAACTGGGAGCTGAAGTCCTGTCCGCAGAGATGGAAGCGCGCTTTGCATATCACGGCGTGATGAGCGCCTTGGGAGCAGACCGAATTTGCCTGCCTCACACAGTTATAGATCAGGGCAACGGCAGCCTAGAAATTGCTATGAGCGATGGAACTCCAGGTGGATCACTTGAAGTCGTAAGCTTGCCCTTGGGCGCTCACGAAGTCGCTTCCAGCTTTGCCCAGTTTGCTCGGCAGGCGGGATTGTTCGAGAAATGGCTTAGCGATCGTATTTCGGGTTTACCGCGTCCGCTTGGCAACTGCGCCGAAGTACATATCCTGGGCGGTACTGCGGTTCGACTGGGATGGATCGTCGCCCGCAGCAAAGGGGCTCGGGCGTTTGATCCCCGCTGCGTTGAAGGCATGCGGTTGACCGTCTCTGCGCTCCGACAAATGGCAGCGGCTGTGCTTGCCAGCAGTGAAGCAGAACAAGCCCGATTCACCTGCGAGGTCTCACCAAGCGGCGCTCGCCGCTGTGACCTGTGGTCAACTGTTGCCAATACCCTCGCCCTTTGCAGGCTGTTGGAAGCGCTTGGCGAAGAGACCTTTACGATCCGGACAACTGGTGTTCGCTTCGGCATCCTGATGGACTCTTATCGACGCCGACGCGGCTGCAGGGTCCCCCATACCATTGCCGACAAAAACTCTCACTAACGTGCGGAGGTGCCTTTGCCTCCCTCAATGAATGGTTCGCTCCATGCTTCAAACTATACCACCACGCCCATTCGAGAATTTCGCTCCTCCGATCCGTCCGCAATCCGAGTTGCGCAGAAACATCACGGCTGCCTACCGAAGGCCTGAGTCAGATTGCGTGACCGCACTGGTCGAACAGGCGAAATTACCCGGCGAGATGCGCGATGCTGTAGCACGAACGGCGAGGATGCTGGTCGAAGGTCTCAGGCAGAAAGGACAGCGTGGCGGCGTCGAAGGGCTCGTCAAGGAATACACACTTTCAAGCGAAGAGGGTGTGGCCTTGATGTGTCTTGCCGAAGCTCTGCTTCGCATCCCAGATGACGACACCCGCGATGCCCTGATCCGCGACAAGATCGCAAAGGGCGATTGGCGCTCCCACGTCGGCGACGGTCGGCCGCTTTTTGTCAACGCCGCGACCTGGGGCCTTGTTGTCTCGGGCAAGCTGACCACGCCGGTTAATGAAACTGGACTGGGGTCATCACTGACGCGTCTGATTTCCCGGCTTGGCGAGCCCGTTATCAGGAGCGGCGTCAACCGTGCCATGGAACTCATGGGAGATCAGTTTGTCCGTGGCGAGACCATCGAGGAGGCCCTGAAGCGCGCCAAGAAACAGGAGAAAAGAGGATTCACCTACAGCTATGACATGCTGGGTGAGGCGGCGATGACAATGGCTGACGCCGACCGCTACTATCGCGATTACGAGCATGCCATTCACGCCATCGGGCAGGTTGCACTGGCTGATGACATCTATTCGCGCCCGGGAATTTCGATCAAGCTCTCGGCACTCCATCCTCGCTACAGCCGGGATCAGGCTGGGCGGGTGATGGCAGAATTGCTGCCGAGGGTTCGAGAGCTTGCCTTGCTCGCCAGGCACTATGGCATCGGCCTCAATATCGATGCCGAAGAAGCAGATCGACTTGAGTTGTCCCTTGATATTCTCGAGGAACTCGCCCTCGATGCCGACCTTGCAGATTGGAATGGCCTTGGCTTTGTTATCCAGGCCTATGGCAAGCGCTGTCCCAACGTCATTGACTGGATTGTCGACCTCGCACGCCGTGCAGGTCGCAGGATCATGGTCCGGTTGGTCAAAGGTGCCTACTGGGACACAGAGATCAAACGGGCGCAAGTCGATGGCCTGGCCGACTTCCCAGTGTTCACGCGTAAGGTGCATACAGATGTTTCCTACATCGCATGCGCGCGAAAGCTCCTCGAAGCGCGCAAACTGGTGTTTCCGCAATTCGCTACGCATAACGCGCAGACGCTGGCGAGCATTTTCCATCTTGCCGGTGATAGGTTTACTCGCGGCGATTACGAGTTCCAGTGCCTGCATGGGATGGGCGAGGCTCTCTACGAAGAAGTGGTTGGGTCATCCAAGCTTGACCGACCGTGCAGGATCTACGCTCCGGTCGGCACGCATGAGACTTTGCTTGCCTATCTCGTGAGACGTCTCCTTGAAAACGGTGCCAACTCTTCCTTCGTCAACCAGATATGGGACCCGGCTTTTGACACGGAGGCGCTGGTCGCCGACCCGGTTTCGCTTGCCGAAGCCGTTGCCCCCCTTGGCTCCCCGCATGACGCGATCTGCCTGCCTGGTGACCTTTATGCAGCGCGACGCAATTCGACCGGTCCGGATCTTTCGGATGAAACGGATCTGAAGGTGCTTTCGGTTTCCCTTTTCGCGCAAAAGTCAGACGTATCGAACGCTGTACCGATGATACCCGGCTTACAGGCGACGCGCCCGTTCAGGGACGTCAGGAATCCAGCCAATCATAGCGACGTCATTGGGAAAGCTGCGTGGGCTGTTGAGCGGGATGCACAATTTGCTGCACGGATCGCCGTGGACGCTTTTCCGTCCTGGGTCGAACTGCCTGTCGACGATCGTGCAGCATGTCTCGAAAGGGCGGCTGACCTTATGCAGGAGAGAATGCCGTTCCTGCTCGGTCTGGCAATCAGGGAAGCTGGCAAGTCCATGCCCAACGCCATTGCAGAAGTGCGCGAAGCGATCGATTTTCTGCGTTATTATGCGTGGCAGGCACGCGAAACATTCGGGGAGCAATCGTCGGCTCTTGGGCCGATAACCTGCATCAGCCCCTGGAACTTCCCTTTGGCAATCTTCACCGGGCAGGTGGCTGCCGCATTGGTGGCGGGTAATACCGTACTTGCAAAACCTGCCGAAGAAACACC
>MDTG01294323.1_pt1 | contig 23131 bp, 13 predicted proteins | sample 811421 | NCBI WGS metagenome assembly MDTG01 (sample SAMN05326645, study PRJNA326480) | marine metagenome | isolation source: seawater | place: Pacific Ocean: South East | collected 2011
AGGGAGTCCCCGCCTCTGGGTTGGATCTGGCTCGAGGGAGGTGGCGACATCGCCGAGGTCTGGGAGAAGCACGCCGCCCACCGAGGCATCGACTTCCGCCAGGTTCACGCCGCTGCCTGGCGGGAGAGTCTCATGCTTCCCCGGCAGCAACGCACCGGAGACATCGCCAAGCGCGAGGCCGACGGGCTGGCGAGACGGGTGATCACCTGGAGTGGAGCGCCGAAACCGAAGGGGGATCTGCGACATGATGCCGCGGAAGCGATCCTCCTCGGGGTGCATGGCGCCCTGCAGGTCAACCTTCTCGACCGGATGCCGAAGATCTGACCGAATCGCTCACCACCTGATTCCGGGCGAGCTTCCGAGGTCTTCCGATGCGGTTGGCTAGACTGCGATCCGAAACCACGGAGCCGAGCATGAACGCGTTTCCAGACATCGACCGCATTCGTTTCGAAGGCCGTGGATCCGACAACCCGCTGGCCTTCCACCGCTACGAACCAGACCGCGAGATCGCCGGCCGCACGATGCGGGAACACCTTCGATTCGCAAGCTGCTACTGGCACACCATGCGAAACGAACTTGCGGATCCTTTCGGGGCGGGAACCTCGAAGACCCCATGGGACGACGGGTCCGAATCGGTGGAAAACGCGGTACGAAGAGTGGGGGTGTTCTTCGAGTTCCTCGAGAAGATCGACATCGACTTCTTCTGTTTCCACGATCGCGACATCGCTCCCGAGGGTTCGAGCATCACCGATAGCGAACGGAATCTGGACCAGGTCGTCGATGCGATCGAGGCGAACATGCAGGCCACCGGCAAGAGGCTCCTCTGGGGGACCGCCTGCCTCTTCACTCATCCGCGATATGCGAGCGGTGCCGCCACGAGCCCGAGGGTCGAAGCCTTCTGCCACGCCGCAGCCCAGGTCAAGGCGGCCTTGGAGGCGACGCATCGACTCGGGGGGGAGGGCTACGTCTTCTGGGGGGGACGCGAAGGATACGGTTCCCTGATCAACACCGACCTCAAGAAGGAACGGGCCCAGCTCGCCCGGCTCCTCCACGCCGCGGTGGATCACAAGCATCGAATCGGATTCGAAGGTCAGTTCTACATCGAACCCAAGCCCAAGGAACCGACCACCCATCAGTACGATTCCGACGTGGCCGCTTGCCTCGGATTTCTTCGGGAGTTCGAACTCGTCGACCATTTCAAGCTCAACATCGAGACCAACCACGCCTGGCTTGCCGGCCACACCATGGAACACGAGTTGGAAAGCGCGATCGAGGCGGACGCCCTCGGATCGGTCGATGCGAACATGGGTGAGTGGACCAATGGATGGGACACCGATCACTTCCCGACCGACCCGATCCTCTGCGCGAGGATCATGCGCTGCGTGCTCAAGATGGGCGGGTTCACCACCGGGGGACTCAACTTCGATGCGAAACGTCGACGCGAGAGCTTCGAACCACTCGATCTCTTCCACAGTCACATCGCGGGCATGGATGCGATGGCACACGGTCTCGAGATCGCCGCCGCCATCCAGGCGGATGGTTCGATCGACGCCTTCGTTCGGGATCGCTACGCCAGTTGGGATGGAACGCTGGGCAAGAAGATCATGTCCGGCGATTGCTCCCTTTCGGAACTCCGCGATGAAGCCGACAGGGTGGGCGAAGTACCGCTGGAGAGCGGTCGACAGGAGATGCTCGAGAACATGTTCAACCGCTTCCTCTGATGATCAACGCTCCCGGATGCGAGACCGCATTGAACGAACCCGACCGAAATCCCAGGGTCGCCAGAAGCCGTATCCATGCCCACCGGTGCGTGAGGATACTGCTTGCGACACTTATCACGAAGGCCATGATGGGTGCCGGGTCGTTCGAGACCCATCCAAAATCACCTCAGGAACTCGACGACATCGCCCAAGAGATCGTTCTCGGTGTCGTCGTAAAACGCTCGGTCGAAGAGGCCGTCGACGGCCCCTGGGTCGAACGCCGCTTCACCTACGAGGTGCGTGTGGAGGAATCCCTTGGAAAGGGGGATCTCGAACAAGGTGACTTGATCGAAGTGGCTGCGACGAACCGCCGCTGGACCAGTCCGGATCCGATGCCCCCATCGGAAACCGGTCATTTCCCCCTTCCGGTCGTCGGCGAGCTCGCAAGGTTCCATCTCCTGCGGATCAGCGGTGAGAGGTCCTACATGCCGGTCGTTCCCAATGGTGTCGAGCTCTCCATGGATGCGGATCTCGATGATCCGACTCGGGTCGGCGATCCCGGGATTCCGGAGATCGTCGATTCGGAACCCGAGCAGACCGGCGTCAAGGATCCCTTCGGCTGGGACGTCGTACTTCTTCTTCTGGCAATCCCTCTGGTGGTGGGTTCCCTGCGGCAAGCCGGGCGGGCTCGCTGGATCCTCCTGTCTATTGCATCCATGATGCTCGGCGGGGCGATCCTGCTCGTCATGCTCTGATTCGACGCCGCACGGCCGGCGGCCCATCCCAACGAGGTTGGATCGAAACGACCATCGCTGCTCCGGTGATGATGAATCAGGAAGCGGTCGCCGGGACCACTCTGCGAACTCCCGTGATCTCGCCGAGGTCGAGGATCCGTTCGAGGTCGATTCGAGCGACGATCAAGGTCGCATTCCCGACCGTCGATCGGGCCTCGATTGAGATTCCCAGATTCCGGATCACCCCGGGAGAGAGCGACGCGTCCTTCTCGAGAAGAATCGAGACCTCGATGGTGGCCCCATCGATCCACGGTCGACCGTCGAGGCCTCGCGCTGGAATCCCCTTGATGTCGCGGGCCTGGACACCGAGGAGGAGCATCAGCAGACGTCGATCGATGGTTCGAGCGATCCGGTCGAAATCACGAACCGGCACGCTTTCCGACCGTTCCACCAAACCCTGTTCGACCATATCCATCTCCTCGGCCTCGGCGGTACCAAAGACCTCGCCACCGGATCCGATCGTGGCGTCGAGGCTTCTTCGACCACTGATGCCGCCGCCGCCACCAGCGCCGAAGCCACGACCCGCGCCGGCACCTCTGCTGCCGCCTCGGCTTGCACTTCGACCTCTCACATCGGATCCGAGGGCGGGCCTTCCGGCCGAGGGAGATGAGGCCGCCTTGCCGGCGACGGGACTGCCGACGCTTCCGGGCCGACCGCCACCTTCGGCACCCGGGGCGAACCGTCGTCGATCCTGCTGCACGGCAGACCCGGCCGGGGGAGGAGTCGGTTTCGAATCGACCATGAAGTCCCGGACCGCACGCAACCCATCCTCGAGACCCTCCGAAGCGACCTCGCGTTCGATGCCTGCGAACTCCATCGCCTTATCACGAATCTCGAATGGGCAATCATCACCGAAGATGCCTTCCCAATCGGTCCCATCGGGAAGCTCGATCGGCACCGTGACCAGCATGGGTCGACCTTCGACGACCACCTTCGACTTCTCAACCGCCACGAAACTGGTGAAGGGCGTGACGATGGAGTATCCCTCGCCGAGTTCGATGACCTCCTCCTTGACCTTCGAAGGCGTCAGTCCCTGCTCGACGGCGAGCATGTGTGGAGCCAGTACCTCCTCGACCCGGGCTCGTGCCCAGAGGGTCGCGATCGAACCATGCTCCGGTGCGTCGTTGGAGAAGGTCACGGGTATGCGTCGCTCATAGGGCCCGCTTCCGGTCTTGCCACTGATCACCACCGTTCCCTCGACCGAACCACTGGCGGGCGGTCGATACCGGGCATGCAGCATGATCGGTCGGGCATCGAAGAGGTCTGGAATCAGTCCCGAAGGATTCGTGGGCAGGATGCCGTGGGACTCGACGCCTTCGATGCTCACTGCGATGTCGGTGAGAACCGGCGTCTGGATACGCCTTGCCAGGCGGTCCACGACCTCTTCTGCGCCATCGGCAAGCAGCACGTAGTCCACTGCGCCCCTTCCCTGGAGGGCCATCTCGTCGAGCAGAAAACGATTGACGCTGTTACCGACTCCGAGGGCGAACACCCGGGTGGATTGCGCGTTTTCGCGAATCGCCTGGATGATGGCCTGGTCGTTGCCGACATACCCGTCGGTCATGAAGACGACGATCCTCATCGGTTCCACGTCGGTCACGGGCCCACCTTCCTCAGTCCATGAGGTCTCGTCGATCACGAAGGTCGCCGTGTCGACGTCCATGACCCGGCGGCCGTCTCTGGTGACCCAACGGCCGTCAAGGTCGACAAGGGTGTCTCCGTTGATCCGCATGCCATCGATGCCGGCAGGCCGATCGGGCCTGGGCCCGGCATAGTTGATGTCCATGTCCTCGCGATTCGAGACGATGCCGTCGTCGTGCCTGCCCTGATCGGGGTGAGCGACGAGTTGTCGGATGGCGAACGAACCGAAGGGCATCCGGACGCGGACCTTCCTTCCGTCGGCGGGGAGGTTCTTCAATTCGGCGACGGTCATACGAACGTCTTCCACGTCATTTCTGGTGAGAGCGGCGTTGATCGCCTTCATCATCTCGGTGCCTCCACCACCCTGTCGCGACTCGATGAAGGCATTGGCCAGACCGCGATTCTCCGCGGTCGCCGGTCGCGGTCGATCCCAGAGCATCCGGGTCGAACCGGCGAAGGTGATGAGGTTGAAGGTGTCGCTTTCCCGCATGGAATCGATCGCTCGGGTCATCACCTCCCTCGCCTTCGCGATGGGGAATCCCCGCATGGATCCGGACGTATCGAGCACGAACACCAGTTCCCGCGGCTGAACGGCCTCGGCGCGTGTGACGACCGGAGGGTTGAGAACCATCGTGAGGTATCCACCCCCGTCGATCTCCTCGGCGTTGACGGACGCGACATGGGTGAACACGCTTTCCGTGATCGCATCATCTTCAAGCCGCCATCTGAGCACGAAGTCCCGGTTGGGGATCGTCCTCAGATCGGCCAGCGACACGTCGACCCGACTCTTCCCCTCTCGCTTCTCGACGACCTCGTGCAGCGGTGCCTCGAGACCGACGATCGGAACTCCTCCGGTGTCGATACGGACGCCGATCGAGATGTCGTGTCCCGATCGCTGTTCGGGTCGGACCGGCATCGGCGTGATTCGGCTGGCATCCGGCACCTGGTCGGTGTCCGTTGAGAAGTTGGCCCCCGGCTGCGGCTCCGCGGAAGGATTCCAGCAGAACCAACGATCGCCGATCGAACCGAAGCCGCCTTCGTAGAGCGTGAATGGCTCGACGATGATGTGGTCGGACGCGGTGTCCGGGGTGTTGCCGTCGTTGGCGGGTGGTTCATAGTCCACGATGCCCTCGACCACCACCGTCAAGTCGTCGGTCCGGGGATCGACGATGGTTCCGGCCATCGCCGGACGGTCGATTCGAACCGCCGCAGTCATCAGCTCGAAGATCCGGTCCGGTGTCCAGGCCTCGACCTCCGAAGAGTCGATGCGATCCGGTGTCGATTCGATCTTCTGCTGCATCCAGGCCCCGAAGGTCAGGCCGTCGAATCCCTCGACCGGACGCTGCAGGTACTCGTTCCAGTCCTCGGTGACCGCGAAGGGAACGATGTTCCCCGGTGCACGAAGGATGATGCCGCACCGGACCACCACGCCCTCGGGAAGATCGGTGATCGAGGAGGGTGAAGGCTTCCCGGGGATGTATCTCGGACCCACCACGGTCGGGAACTCGAAGGCATACTCGCCATCGCGAGCTTCGATCACCTCGAGATAGCCGATCTCCACGGTCACCACAGCGCCGGGAGCGATGTTGGCGACCGACTGGGTGAAGATGTTCGGTCGTTCCTGTTCGAGAAGGCTGGCGACGTAGCCCGCGTCTCTCGCCTGCTCGTAGATCCGCCGGGCAAGGGCCCGTTCCTTGACTTCCCCTTCGACGATCCGTTCGTTTCCGTCGGGATCGACGACGGTCATGGTCATCCGATGCACCGCCCCTCGGTTGGACATCGGGAAGGTGTAGACCGCCTCGATCGGAACGTCGTAGGGATTGGCGTATCGCTGAGCGATGGACACCGACGCGATCGGCCCGCTGATCTCGGCCGAGACGTCGGTGTTCTGGAGCGGACAGGGTCCGATCGTGTTCCCATCGGCATCGAACGCTTCGAGACGTCCGCCTTCCGGCACCTGGATGACGGAGGCGAAGGCGGTTCGCTGTGGATCGGGAATCACCAGGACGGCAAGCATCGCGACCACGATGAACAAGGCGGCGGCCAGCATGCCGCGGCCCGGGATGAAGCTGGAGACGAATCCGGACGTCCGTGGTCGATTCGAATCGGCATCGATCCGACCGGCCACCGGCGGATTCTCGGCATTGACGGCCTCGAGCATCCGGTCCCGTCCGGCCCGAGCGGCTTCCCGGTTCTCGCCGTGCCACTCGGAGAGCAGTCGATCGAGATCATCGGCATCCTGGTTCTGATTCGGGTCCTGGTCGGTCATCGGTCGTCCTCCGGCGAAAAGTCGCGGAGCAGGTCGGCGAGGCTGGCACGGGCTCTTCCCAGAAGCTTGTAGAAGCCGCTTCGGGAAAGACCGAGGGTGCGTCTGGCCGCATCGACGGGATCGTGTTCGAGATAGTGAAGGTGAATGGCGAGTCGCTGTTCGTCGGGAAGCTTCTCGAGCGCCGCCTCGAGTGAGGAGAAGCGTTCATGACGCTCGAGATCCGTCGCAGGCGAAGTCGAGTCGGCTCCACCCTGAGTGTGAATCGCACTGCTCATGGCCTCGCCCTCATGCTTGAGTCGACGCGCCATGGCTCGGCGGCGTTCTCGCACCACGAAATGAGCGATGGTGCAGAACCAAGCGGCGAGCCTGGTGCAATCGTCGATGGAGTCGAGCTTTCGGTAGGCACGAATGAAGACCTCCTGGGTCGCGTCCTCGGCCTCGGTCCGCGACCCATGCGGTCCTCCGGGGCCGTGACGGCGACAGACCGAGAGGATCAAGGCGGCATGGCGATCGTGGATCCGCCCGAAGGCCTCGAGATCCCCCGATCGAACCAGGTCCAGATCGTCGCAGTCGTTCGTCGTCACTGACGTGTCCATGGCCGGTCTCCACGGGCAGTCTCCACGAAGAGCGGACTTCAGTGCAGAATCACGAGGGAAATCGCGATGCCAGCCTCAAAACAGCGATCTCGCGTGGAGCAAGACCGCCCGCACCGGGAGGAGACGGTGGCCGAAGAGCGGCATCGATCCGCATCTCGACGTCTGCGCAGACCTTGCGATCCGCTTCGATGACATCGATGACGAGTGACGGATGGCCCGGGAATCGAACACCCTCCCCGACTCAATTCTGGGATTCGGCGGGATCCATGCGACCCGGATCGAACCTCAGAAACCGCATGGTTCGATAGCTGTCGGCCTCGTAGAAGAGGCCGACTTCGCCTCCCGGCTCGAGAACCACCATCTGGCTGTAGGCGAATCCGCCGGGGACGAGGATGGTGGGCGGTCCCCAAGTCCGTCCGGCATCCGTGGACGAGACGAACGCCCCTTCCGATCGTCCCTGCTCGCGCCATGGGCCGCAGTAGATCACTCGTGACCGTTCGAACCCACGATCGCTCGCCTGATGCATAACGATCGAAGCCATGCAGTGAGGCGAGACCAGCCCCTCGTCGACCTCGAGCTGGCCGAAGGATGCGCCGCCGTCGTTCGACCGCCCCCGAAGTCTTCGCTTCGGACCACCGTTGTGGATCCGGCAGTTGAGGAGGATGGATCCATCCTCGAGTTCGAGGATGGAGACTTCGTCGGCGGAGAATCCCCCCTTCGGATTCACGGCCGCTTCACCCCGATGCCAGGTCTCACCGCCATCATCGGAATGGACCGTGTACGCCCGCATGGACTGGATCGGCCCCTGTCTCATCGGGAGGACGAGTCGCCCGCGATGCGGGCCTCGCTCCAGTTGGATGCCGACGCCCGGACTTCCGGCATAGTTGGTGTCGGCGGACCGGAAGGTCCGGGTCACATCGACCGGGTTCGACCATGACCCTCCGCGATCATCGGACCACGTCAGCCAGTTTCGACTGCTGCGCGAGCCGTGGCCCGCTTCCACGCAATCGGTGTGACAGCCCTCGGGGAAGGACATGTAGGTCAGGTAGATGCGTCCTGCATGCGGACCGAAGCCGACCTCCACGGGCAGGGGGTCGTTCAGGGAATCCCCTCCCTGGTCGTCGATCACCTGAAGAGGCCCCCAGGTCCCGCCTCCATCCGTCGAACGCTTCGCCACGATGTCGTTCTTCGCATGGTCGCCGCCCTGCCGAGCTTCCGCGAAGGCCAGAAGCATGCCATCCGCAAGCTTCAGGATCGATGGGATGCGGATGTGAGGATAGCCGTCGGTACCGGCCTCGAAGACGACCGTCGATTCGTCTGATGTCGTCTGCTGGTTCACATCGGCTCGTTTCATGCATTCCCGGCCCATCCCCTTCGTGATCAGGGCCCCGGAAACCGGGATCGGAGGCCGGAGCACGAAGGCCGCCAGAATGGAGACGAGAACCCCGCGAGCCAACGATGGTGTCTTCATGGATGCACGGTAGGTGACCTCCGGAATCACGTCCATGATTCCCGATGGGGCGCCACCGACAATTCGGACAGGTCTCCGTACCGGAGACGTTAGGATCGAGTCATGGACGGAATTATCTGGTTCATTGTGGGTGCGTTCGCCGGAATGGTGATCGCCGGACTCCTCGTCAGCGTGATCGCGGCACGAAGGCAGGTTGCCGTTCAGAACCGGCTCGCCGCCGAAGAGGCGACCGCTGCAGGTCTTCGCGCGCACAATGTGGATCTCGAACAACGGATCGCCGATGCGAAAACGGAGATCGATTCCGCGACCGAGGCCCTGGCGACCGCCAGGCGCGACGGCGAATCAGCGAGGATCGCGACCGCACGTGTCGAGGCGGACCTGAGGATCGCGACGGAGAAGCACGCGGAGTTCGCGAAAGGGAGTGAAGAAGCCCGAAAGAAGCTCGACGAGATGTTCAAGGCGCTCGCCTCGGACGTCCTCCAGGCGAACCAGAAGCAGTTCCTCGAAAGCGCTTCGGCCCACTTCGAGAAGGCACAGAAGGAGATCGGAGGACATCTCGGAGAACGCCACACCCAGCTGGAGGAGATTCTCAAGCCTTTCCGGGTGCAGATCACGGAACAGCAGAAGTCGCTCAAGGATCTCGAGGTCAAGCGGGAGAAGGCGTACACCTCCATCGAACAGCACGTCCAGCGCATCGCTGAGAGCCACCATTCCCTGCAACAGGAGACCGGCCGGCTGGTGACCGCCCTGCGAAGACCCGAACAACGAGGACGATGGGGAGAGATGCAGCTCAGGAACATCGTCGAACTCGCAGGCCTCACCGAGCACTGCGACTTCCTCGAGCAGGTCACCGTCGAGACCGACGACGACGCTCGGCTGAGACCGGACATGATCGTCAAACTCCCGGGCGAAGGAATGATCGTCGTCGACTCCAAGGTCGCCCTGGATGCGTATCTCGATGCGATCGAGACCGAGGACGAATCGCGTCGGCGCGACTTGATGGCACGGCACGCCGGTGCGGTCGAAAATCACGTCAAGGGACTCGCGGACAAGAAATACTGGAACCAGTTCGACCGCACCCCCAAGGTCGTGGTCATGTTCATGCCCATCGAAAGCGGCCTGGCAGCGGCGCTCGAGCACAAGCCGGACCTGCAGATGAAGGCGATGCAGAGCCACGTGTTGATCGTCACACCGACCCTTCTGGTGGGTCTTCTTCGCTCGATCGGATATGGGTGGCAGCAGGAGGATGTGGCGGCCAACGCAAGGGAGATCGCCAGTGCGGGTGCCACGCTCTACGACCGGCTCGCGACCTTCGCGCAGTACTTCGAGAAGGTCGGCGAGCGAATCCGTCAGGGCGCAGAATCGTACAACCGCGCGGTCGGTTCGCTCGAGTCTTCGATCCTTCCTGCCGCTCGGCGCATGAAGACGCTGGGAACCACCAAGAGCGATGAACTCGAAGAGCCCTCGGTCATCGAAGTCGAGACCCGAGCGGTGGTCAAGGATGAGCTCCTGCTGCCTGCGACCAAGGACCGGGACCCCGACCTCGGGGACTGAATCCCGTAACTCCGCTTCATTTCTCCGTGACTCGCGGCGACATGCCACACTCCCGACGGGGCTGCCGGTTACCGGGCGGCCAACCCCTCCGCTCAAGAGGCTCATCCAGGCCTGGTCTCGGGGGATGCAATGTGGACAGGGACGGGAATCAGCGGGCCCGGACTTCAGATTGTCCTCAGGCCTGCTCGTAGTCCGTCGATTATCGGGGACTGACGACGCATGCAGATCTTCGCTTTGTGAATGAATCCCATTGGGTCACCAAGCTGAAAACCTGGCTTCAACGCTCACTTCGGACGGCCGTTGGGGGGGTTTCCGCCCTTTGCAGCCGAGGAATCCGAAGCCGAGTTGGGTATCGCGGGCCGGGAACCCGGGACCTTTCCGCCACTCCAACCTGAAGAACCCGAGCCGGTCGGACGGGCACCGGCGGTTGCCGTCGCCTCTTCCGATCCGTCCGATGGAGAAGCGGTCTCCAACTCCGCGGCGATCTCCCCGGGTCTCGGCCGACGAAGAAGCACCTGCTCTCCAATCGAGAGACCATCCTTGATCTCGACCGACATCTCGCTCGACCGACCGATCTCTACCTTTCGCTGGGAGAAGCCATTTGCGACGGGCACGTACACGAACGCGAGTGGCCCCTTTCGAAACACCGCCTGAATAGGAACGTTGATGGCATCGTCGACTCGGCCCAGCACGATCTCGCCGCGACAGCGCATCGAGGGCTTGAGACCGAGTTCCGGATCGACATCGAGCAGGATCTTCACCGTGTAGTCCCGGCGATTGGGATCGCGCCAGCCTCCACTTTCCGCCAGCACGCTGACCCCGAGCACCCTGCCGGGGACGGGAACATCCGGGATCGCATCACTGAAGACCACCGCCTCCTGGCCGGGACGCACTCGACCGCTCAATGCTTCGCCGACCTTGAGGCTGGCAATCATGCGGGAGGTGTCCGGCAGGACCATCACCAGCTCGTTCTGTCGCAGCTCCGTACCCACCTGGGGCGGTGGTTCGTCTCCTCGACCCCGGCGCTCGCCGGACATGCTCGATGCGTAGACGACCAAGCCGTCGCTGGGAGCGGAGATCACGCATGCGTCCAGTTGTTTTCGCAGATCTTCGAGACGTTCCCGCGCGGTTTCGAGCCTGAAACGTGCGCTTTCGACATCCGCTTCGATCTTGACGATCTCCGCGAGATGACGCTGGGTGATTCGTCCCTTCTCCGCGTTCGACTGTTCGACCGCCGACTCGTTTTGAGCCCTTTCCTTCTTGATCGTGTACATCTCGTAGACCTGCTTGGCGAGGTCGAAGGACTTGACACTGGCTTCCGCCTCGATCAGCGCGATGCGATCCTGCTCGTATTCATCGTTGGAGATGAACCCACTCTCCATGAGCGCCTTCGCCTCCTCGAATCGCTTCTTGAGACGGTCTCGATTGATCTGGGCGGTCTCGATGTGAATGTCATTGGTCTGGCGGGACGTAACCAGGTCGCCTTCCTCCCAAGCCTTCATGGCCAGCTTGGCGATCTGGATCTCGAGGTCGGCCTTGTCCAGGTCGCTGGCCATGGTCGAACGACGGATCTCGAGGGTCTGTTCCGCAGCGACCACCGCGCTTTCCGCGGTCTTGACCTTGTCCTCTCCATCCTTGATCTTGTCGATGATCTCGTCATCCGCAAGCCTGAGAAGGATGTCACCGGACTTGACCGTGGTGCCCTCCGAAACGATCTCGGTGATCATCGCCCTGCCTTCAAGCCGGTTGCGAATCTCGATCTTCCGCTCGGTCATGAGTTCCCCGGTCGCGGGGACGATGATTTCAAAACCGTTTCGTCCCACGGTGTGGATCGCTGCCGGATCGAGGGTTCCGACCGCGGTCTCCCCGTCGACAGTGCCCATGAAGCGGTATGCCGCGGAACCGATGCCCACGACGACCACCAGAAGCACGATCACGAGGAGCGTGCTGGCTCCCTGACGGCGGCGGTCCAACGAGGTCAGACGGCTTTCACGAATCGAGGTGTCGTTCGACGGTGTCATCGGATGGGTCCGGGAGTATCTGGTGAAGTGGAGGTTGAACAGGGACTGGATGGCGTTCCGTAAGGCAAGGGTACCCGGAGGTCCGCGTCTTCCTTCAGTACGAGTCCGCCAGGGCAGTGGATTCACGGCCCGTTCGGGCCAGGGAACCCTCCCGCATCGAAAATCATCGAATCTCGCCGATCAGCCCGACACGTGGATTCGTCGAGTTTGTCGCTTGCTGGAGGGGAGCGGGACAGGGCCTGCAACCTCCCGAAGTGCGTTGAAGATGATCAAAGACCCCCCATCGTGGTTCGACCGGGGCAACTGAAACCCTTCGCACTCATCGAGGCGTCGATATCGTGCCCGCCATGCGCCTCACCCCCGTCACCGCCGATCTTCTCATGCTGCTTGCCGCCGCGATCTGGGGATTCGGATTCATCGCACAGAAGGAGGCGATGGACACCGTCGGCCCGTTGGCCTTCAATGCGGTCCGATTCGGGATCGGGGCGCTGGCCATCGCACCACTCCGTTTCGTCTTCCCTCGGATTCCGCACGGCGATCGGCGATCGGAGCTGGGCCTGCTCTGGAAGGGAGGGCTTCTCCTAGGTCTCGTGGTGGCGGTTGCTTCGGCGTTCCAGCAGTACGGGATCGTCGGAACCGATGCCGGACCCGCAGGGTTCATCACCGGTCTCTACGTCGTCTTCACCCCGCTGCTCGGACTGCTGGTCGGCGTGCGGACCCATCTCGCGACCTGGATCGGCTGTGGAATGGCGATCGGCGGCATGTGGTTCCTCGCTTTCAAGGGCGATGGAGCAGGATTCTCCATCGACTTCTATGCGGTACTGGTGCTCGCCGGAGCCCTGGGGTGGGCAACGCAGGTTTTGATCGTCGACCGTCTCTCGCCACGGACCGATCCGATCGAGCTGACGGTCTTCCAGTTCGCGGTGGTGGCGGTGACCAGCATGATCGCGGCCGTCATCTTCGAGGGTTCGGCAGCCTTGGACATCCCCCGCATCCTGTCCGTCGCGACCTGGGAGGTCCTCTATTCCGGCGTGCTCGCGATCGGCCTCGCATTCTTCGTCCAGATCGTCGCCCAGAGAAAGAGTCCGCCCGCCCATGTCGCGATCCTGCTCAGTCTCGAGGCGGTCTTCGCCGCCATCGGGGGCTGGTGGTTGCTCGGTGAGACCTACGACGGTCGGACCATGCTCGGCTGCGGCCTGGTTCTGGCCGGCATCCTCGCCAGCCAGGCACCCCGGCTTCGCCGGAGTGCGAGCGGGAAATCGACGAAAACGTCCGATGTCGCAACCCACCAGAGCTAGTTCGACGTTTGGGGCCGCCGAGATCCTCCCGCCTGATTTCATCCTTCGCTCCATGGTGGAACGCCCGGGAGGACCTTCTCGTTCCTGATCCCATTTCGCACGTGACGGACGGGATCTCTCAAATATGATGAAGTCATGAGTCGGAACCGAAGATACGTCGGCCGGAAACGGCATGCCATCGCGGCAGTCGGCGGCTGGTTCGTCTTCGTCACCACGGCCGGGGCAATCCTGGTCACGGATGAGAATCGCATCCCCGACGATGCGATCCATGCCGGCATTCCCGAAATCGACCCCGGCATCGACTTCAATCGGGACGTGCGCCCGATCCTGGTCGCCCGTTGCTTCGCATGCCACGGTCCGGACGAGTCGACACGTGAAAGAGGCCTGCGACTCGACCAGCGAGAAGGGGCCGTCGAACCCGCCCGGCCCGGTCGACGTCCGGTCGTGATCCCTCACCATGCCGACGACAGCCTGCTCCTGGAGCGCATCGTCGATCCCGATGAGCCGATGCCCCCGTCCGGGGAGCCACTTTCCGAGGTGGAGATCGAGATCCTGCGTAGATGGATCGACGCCGGCGCGGAATACGACGGCCACTGGTCGTGGAAGTCGATCAGCGATCCAGCCTTGCCCGAGGTCGAACCCCGGCACGAACCGGCCGTTCGCACCGAGATCGATCGATTCATCCTCGCGCGCCTCGAAGCGGAAGGCATCGAACCCGCCGGCGACGCGACTCCGGCTCGACAAGTTCGCCGGCTCGCTTTCGACCTCACCGGTCTTCCTCCGGACCCGGAGACCATCGCGGATTTCGAAGCCGATCCCGGCGACGAGAACTGGTGTCGAATCGTCGAGGAAAAACTCGCTTCACCTGCCTTCGGCGAGCGGTGGGGGCGTCACTGGCTCGACCTCGTCCGCTACACGGAGACCTTCGGGCACGAATTCGACTATCCGATCCGCGAGGCCTGGCGCTATCGAGACTGGGTGGTCCGCGCGTTCAATCGCGACGTTCCCTACGACCGGTTCGTGGCTGAACAGATCGCAGGCGATCTTCTGGATCCCCGGATCAATCCCGATGACGGCACGAATGAAAGCATCATCGGCACCGGCCAGTGGTATCTGCACCAAGCGGTCCACGCCCCGACCGACGTGACCCAGGACCAGTCCGATCGCATCGCCAACCAGCTCGAGGTGTTCGGGCAGGGTTTCCTTGGACTCACCGTCGCCTGTGCCAGGTGCCATGACCACAAGTTCGATGCGATCAGCACCCGCGACTACTACGCGCTCTCCGGATACATGCAGTCGATGCACCAGGGATACGCCTACCTGGATCCCCACGCCCGGATCGATGAAGCGGTGCGTCGAATCGAATCGGCGGAACCCGTCCCGAATCCTCGGTCCACCCTGGCGAAACCCGAACGCTTGAGCGAATACCTGCTCGCGGCTGCCGAAGTCCGACCCCAACGCACCCCGGACGGAAAGGAATGGGTGCCACTCGATGTCGAGAAGCTTCGGAAGATCGCGGCGTCGAGGAAGCTCGACTCCTCCCTCGTCGAACGCTGGATCGAGACCTTCAAGAACGACGACTGGCGATCCGACGACCATCCCTGGCGGGCCTGGGTGCTTCTCGGGCACGATGGTTCGATGCTGGAGGACGAACCTCGTCGGCAGCGACAGGACGCAGTCATTCCTCACCGGGATCTGATCCTCGACGCCGAATCGGTCGTCCTCGAAAGCTTCGACCGCCCCGAGACCGACCTCCGTTGGTACCCCTCCGGATGGGCATGGACCGGCACCTCCAGCGATCCCGCGCCCCGGCATGGAACCATGGCGAGCGACCGACTGGACCATCGCCTGCAGGGGACCCTCAGAAGCGAGACCTTCACCCTCGACCATCGTTACCTGCATTGGCGGGTCCGGGGCGACGGGGCAGGTGCCCGCATTCGACTGGTGGTCGAAGGCATGATGATGGACGAGTTCAACGCCCTGCTCTTCCACGGCTACCGACAGGACGTCACCACCCACGACGGCTGGCGTCACGTGGTCAACGACACCCGACTTCAATCGGGCGCGCGGGCACACCTCGAACTGATCGACGATGGCCACGGCCGACTCGAGGTCGATGCGATCTGGATGAGCGATCGCGGCGAAGGTCGTCTTCCCGGTGAAGAACTCCCGGGCTGGGTGGAGGCCGCACAAGGGGAGGACCACGACGTGCTCGCCCGAAGCTTCGCGGATATCGCCACCGAATCGGCCGGATCGACGGCCCACCGGGAACCGCTGCGCGATCGGCTGGTGGATGCCGGACTCTGGGGTGACACGATCGGTCAGGCCGATGCGAACCGGATTGCGGTCGAGGAATTCGAACGTGGCCGGAGAGAGATCGCCGGGGAGATTCCCGCGCCAACGCGGGTCCTTGCCGCCCAAGAAGGTTCCGGGGTCGACCAGAACGTCTACATCCGGGGGTCCCATCGAACCCCCGGCGAGGTCGCGGTTCGGTCGTTCATCACCTCCATCGCCGGGGAGTCGGAATCGCCGGGGAAGGAGGGGTCCGGTCGCATCGATCTGGTGAACGTCGTCCTCGACGATTCGAACCCGTTCCCGGCCCGGGTGATGGCGAATCGCGTTTGGCATCACCTGTTCGGACGCGGACTGGTGCCGACGACCGACGACTTCGGCGGCCTCGGGCAGGTTCCATCCCATCCGGGGCTTCTCGATCATCTCGCATCCCGACTCCGGGAGGACTGGTCGATCAAGGAGCTGATCCGTTCGATCGTTCACTCGAGCACGTATCGACGATCGAGCGAACCGGAAACGTCCACCGCCGAACGAATGTCGGTGGTCGATCCGGATCGCACGTTGTTGGGGGCCACGCCGGTTCGTCGCATCCAGGCCGAGGCGATCCGGGATGCGATGCTCTCGACCAGTGGGCGCCTCGATCCCCGGGTCGGCGGACCGCCGGTCCCGGTCCATCTCACGCCGTTCATGACCGGACGTGGGAGGCCGGGGCGGAGCGGTCCTCTGGATGGTGATGGTAGACGGAGCATCTACCTGGGACTCCGAAGGAACTTCGCCAATCCGATGATGGCGGCGTTCGATCTTCCCGCACCGATGACCACCGTCGGGACAAGAAACAGTTCCAACGTGCCCGCCCAGTCGCTGGTCCTCATGAACGATCCCTTCGTTCACCAGATGTCGAGGATCTGGGGTGAACGAATCGTCACCGATGATTCCCTCGTCGACGATCGCGAAAGAGCCCGTCGGATGTGGCGACAGGCCTTCGCCACCCCGCCGGGGGAAGAGGAGATCCGAACCGTGGTCGACTTCGTCGCCGCGGCCCCCGAAACGAAACAGGGATGGGCCGATGTCGCCCACGCCTTCTACAACGCCAAGGCCTTCATCCACCTCGACTGAACCCCGACGAAATCCGCCATGCCGAACGATTCTCATCATTGTGGGAGGTTTCTCCGGGGCCCCAGGACCCGGAGGGAGATGCTGCGCCAGGTCGCGGGCGGTTTCGGACTCGCGGCCTTCGCCGCACTTGGTCACGAGGAACGAGCCGTGGCCGCCAGCCCGCATCGAATCGCTCGCGACGGCATGCTTCCATCCCCGCATCACGATCCGAAGGCCCGAAACGTCATCTTCCTCTACATGGATGGTGGCCCAGGACAGATGGACACCTTCGATCCGAAACCCGTTCTCACCGACATGAACGGAAAACCGTTCCCGATGAAGAAGTCCCCGACACAGTTCGACTCCAACGGAAACTGCCTCGGATCGCCGTGGAAGTTCCGACCCGGGGGTGAAAGCGGAACCCCGGTTTCAGACCTCTTCCCTCGGGTTCGGGAGCTGGCGGACGAGCTGCTGGTCGTGAGGTCGATGACCTCGCCCTTCAACGAGCACACCAATGCGAACTACTTCCTTCACACCGGACACGGCCTCGCCGGACGACCATCGATGGGAGCCTGGACGACCTACGGACTGGGAAGCGAGAACCGGGATCTTCCGGGCTTCGTGGTGCTCGACGGAGGCCTGACTCCGCCCGGCGGCCTGGAGTGTTTTGGAAACGCCTTCCTTCCGGCGACCCACCAGGCCTCGATGCTTCGTCCCACCGATGAAGCCCTCGCGAACGTCAGCCCGCGGGAGGACATCGACCGGCAACGTCGAAAGATCGGTCTGGTCGATGCCCTCGATCGCGGGCTTCGCTCCGTGGACGACGACCGAATCGAAGGGGCGATCCGAAATCAGGAACTCGCGTTCCGAATGCAGTTTTCTGTGCCCGAAGCGACGAACATCGACGGAGAGCGGGAATCCATCCGTCGAATGTACGGACTCGAGAGCGAATACGAACCGACTCGGATCTTCGGGCGGGAATGCCTGCTCGCCCGAAGGCTCGTCGAGCGCGGTGTCCGGTTCATCGAGTGCACCTGCCCCCAAGTGGGCGGCGACCGGTGGGATCAGCACGGGCAGCTCAAGGAGGGTCACGAGAACAACGCCCGGGCGGTCGATCAGCCCATCGCCGCCCTGCTCCGCGACCTCAAGCAGCGCGGCCTGCTCGATTCGACGCTGGTGGTGTGGGGCGCAGAGTTCGGTCGAACCCCGTTCAGTCAGGGTTCCGATGGCCGTGATCACAACCAGTTCGGCTTCAGCATGTGGCTGGCGGGCGGAGGCATCGCCGGGGGGAGAACCTACGGATCCACCGACGAATACGGCTACCGGGCGGTCGAGGATCCGGTCGAGATCCACGACCTGCACGCCACGATGCTCCACCTGATGGGCATCGATCACGAACGACTCACGCTTCGTTTCGGTGGCCGGGACATGCGGCTGACCGACGTCCACGGCAAGGTCATGCACGACTGGATCGCCTGAGGGACGGGGGACGTCCTCAGTGGTGGGAATTGCGTTGTTCACGCAGCCAGGATGCTCGGGCCCGCGGAACATGGATGCGTTTCGAGGCGGAGCCTCGCCACCAGGCGATGAGACCGACCGCGACCGTCGAGATCAGTATCGCGCCGACCCCGATGGTGAACCAGTGAAGCGGACCACTGGCCGAGAGACCCCGTTGGGCCGCGTAACCCAGGGCAAGCTGGATGCCGACGCTGAAGATCGCCGTCGAAAGCTCGACCATCAGGAAGACCCACCAGGAGAGCTGGACCAGTCCGCCCACCGCGACCCCCACGGTCCTCGAACCGGGAATGAACCGTGAAACAAGGAGGACCCACAATCCATGCCGGTCGTACAGCGCCTTCACTTGGAGGATGCGCTTCGGGTGCGCCTGCTTTCGAAACCAATGTGTTCCGACCAACCGACCGCCGAACCTCCGACAGAGGAGGAACCAGAGCGTGTCACCACCGGCGACCCCCAGGTATGCGGCCAGGATCGTCAGGAGGAACGGGAAGTCACCGGCCGCGATCTCCCACCCTGCGGGAATGATGATGAGATCCTCCGGCAGGTGCAGGCCCACCCCCGCGATCACCAGCAGTCCGAAGACCGCTAGCGGACCGTAGAGGTCGAAGAGATGCTGGACGAATTGATCGGCGGCGTGATGCATTTCGATTGGTACCGAACCACAGTGTCCCGGGATCCTGCTCCCGGTGCGAATCCGGGGCCTCGACATCAGGTCGAACCCAACCACAGGTCATACACTTCGGCCCATGCTGCTCGCCGAAAGCTACATCCATGATCTTTCCCCTTTCGCCTTCCAGCCGTGGGACGGATTCGGGGTTCGCTGGTACGGCCTTGCCTATCTCACGGGCTTCATCGCCGCCTGGCTGATTCTGAAGTGGATGGCCCGGACCGGGCGAGGCCTTCTCCATGCGGATCAGGTCGGGGACTTCATGACCTGGATGGTGGTGGGGGTGCTGGTCGGGGGACGACTCGGATACGTCTTCTTCTACTCCATCGACCTCCTGTGGACCTTTTCAGGCAGCTTCCCGTTCTGGGGCGTGCTCGAGATCCACAAGGGTGGCATGGCGAGCCACGGAGGCATCCTCGGTGTGGTGGTCGCGTGCATCCTCTACGGTCGATCCCGGAACATCACTCCCTGGCACCTGCTGGACGGAGTGGGTTTCTGCGCCCCGATCGGACTCGGGCTCGGTCGGCTGGCCAACTTCGTCAACGGAGAACTCTGGGGACGACGGATTCCGGACTCGATGCAGTCCAATCCCCCCTGGTGGAGCGTGAAATACCCCGATGAGATGCTGGACCCGGGGTTTCCCAACGGAGGCACCATCGACGGCATGGTCACCATGGTCGCCAATCCCACCAACCTTCCGCCGCGGCAGGCCCTACGCAACGCCGTCTATGAAGGACGGATCGACGTGGCCGATTCCATCGCCCCGTACCTCGTCTCCTACTACCCCAGCCAGCTCTTCCAGGCCATGACCGACGGCGTCCTGCTTTTTGCGCTGGTCGCCCTGGTCTGGCTGCATCCTCGCAAGCCCGGGATCGTCACTGGATGGTTCCTGATCGGCTACGGGGTCCTTCGAATCCTGAGTGAACAGTTTCGGGCCCAGTACCTGACCAACTGGGGCGTCTCGAGCATCTGGCCTGCGGCAGGGCTCAGTGCGATCATGATCGCCCTCGGCCTCCTCGTCCTCTGGTGGTGCGGTCGTCGAGACGGCCCTGTGGTCGGTGGCCTGATCGCGTCGAAGGACGTCGCTTCGTCCTGATCGAACGAATGGCCCGCAAGAACACCGCCCGGCCTCCAGGCCGGGCGGTGCTTCGGAGGGCAGAGCCCTTCGCTTCGTTTGTGGAGGAATCGGGGTTCCTCAGGCCGCCTTCGCCTTGCCTCGACCGACCGTTCTCTCGTCGAGGTCGGCACGAGCGTCGGGGTTCTGGGCGAGCTGTTCCATGAGATCCTCGGGACCCGATGCCCAGAGATCGGCGCCGATCTCCTCCGCCAGGCCGGGAGCCCGGTTGAAGATGCCGCCGCCGACCACGATCTGCATGTCGGGCAGGGCGTTGATCCCACGAACGTGATCGATGAGCTGTCGCAGTCCCGGGGCATCGGCCCCGCCGGCACTGAACATGAGAAGGACGTCGGGCTTGCGCTCGTGGACTTCGGCGAGGATGTCGTCATGGGCGATGTTGCCGCCACCGAAGAACACCGTGTAGCCGTCGGCCTCGAGCAGGTCGGCGGCAAGTCGTGCGGAGAGGTCGTCGAGCTCGTCGGGTCCGCAGAACATGCAGATGGTGCGTTCGCGGGATTCAGAGATCTCGTAGTGGGGCTGAACCTGAGAGACCATCGTAGATAGGGAACGCGTGGCGTACTGCTGGGCGAGACGCGTGATCTGATCCTGTCGGTAGAGAGTCGTGATGTTGTTCAGCGTGGGCCAGAAGACCTCTCGAGCCAGGGTGCCGGCATCGATTCCGTTGTCGAACGCGGCGTCGACGAGACGACGGCTGGCGGATCGATCTCCGGAGACGAGGGTGGCGAAGAGGTTCTCGATGAAGAGGTCGGTGTTCATGGTTCTGCCTTTGTCGATCGGTGACGATGAGAGCGAGGAGATAGCGGGGGACGCAACGCCCCGATCCGGGTGCGAGGACGTCCGAGGACGATGAAGGTTGACTTGGTGGGTGGCGTGATCCGCCCGACCAGTGATCCGTGCCGCGGAGTTGCCCGCCGGCAAGAAGTTCTTCGGGTGAATCCACGACCGCTCGACACCGAGTCGAAAGATCGTCTTATTGGCCACTGGATCGATTTATCCGGACATCGAGACGCCGCCTCGAGCATGAAAGGGGCCCGGGGCGGCGATGAAGATCTCTGGATGTCTCTGCTTGCATGTGGCGACCGCTGTGGTTCAGGCCACAAGGCTCCACCGAAATCATGCCCGCCGCGTCAGGGTTCCGTGGACAGAACCGTCTCGGTCGTCTCATACTCGGCAAGCTGTTCCAGCGTGAGCGGGAAAGGCTTGAGGTCGCCCCTGGCGAATACCTCGGTCGCCTTCCGCACGTAAGGGCGATCACGTCGATCGGTCTGGCCGATCGGAGTCACCGTCCATGACATCGGTGGATCGGACATCTGGTGCAGTGCCAGGTAGGCCGAACCGATCGTGCACTGCATCTTCGAGATGTCGCTTCCGCGGAGATCGGCATTGGCATTCATCAGCGAGATCGCGGGATACATCCCAGTCGCGACGGAGAAGGTCTGGCCCGCCTTGCGGATCACGTGGGCGATTCCCCAGGGAAGATCGGAACCGAAGGGAAGCAGCTTTCCGATCCGTTCCCTGGCGTCACGAAGGGAGTCGAACATCAGGATCGCGTCCTCCGAATCCAGCGTTTCCAGTGGTCTCTCCAGGAATTCCACGCTCACCATCGCCTGATCGGAGTACGTGTAGAGCCACAGCAGGAAGAGGGTGGGAAGCGGGGAGTTCACCTCCGGCTGACCGTCCCAGGCCAGGATGTCGCGAACGTCGTTCTTGATGCGTTTCCGATCGGGGTAGTCGTCGCCGTACTCCAGCCAGGCCTTCTCGAGACGATCTCGAACGGGACCATGGGGAATCATCGTCGTGTCGGCGAGGATCTCTCCCGCCCGCTCCGCATCCAGGGCCGACTCCTCGGCCAGAAGCCGGCGGAGGTACCACGCTCGAACGGTGTCCGATTTGCGGGATGGCTTGACGGTCCCGGGCGCGTAGGAGTCCGGATCGGGATCGAGGTCCGTTCCCGTCGTGGCCGAAGGGTCGTTGTTGCAGTTCTGAACCCATCCATTGGATGGTTTCCGGACCGCGGGAAGTTCGGACCAGGGGATCATCTCGTCCCAGACGAGGGTGGGATCCGAACCGTCCAACGGTCTTCGCGCGTTGATGCCCTCGGGCCGCCGGGGCACCCGGCCACCGTTGACGTAGAGAACGTCGCCGGACGAGTCGGCCGCGACCATGTTGAAGCTGGCGAACTGCATGCGACTCATCGCCTTCTCGAGTTCGTCGAGATCACCCGCCTTGACCATCTCATAGAACTGGATCGGCGGGTCCTCGAGGCCATATGCGGATATCCAGTAGGCGACCGCGAGACCTTCGTCCGGGTCGTGACGCGTCACGGGACCATGCACCGACCATCGAATGATCTCGGTGACCTCTTCTCCGTCGGGAAGCAGGTAGGCGACATCGCGTCGCTCGAACTCCCGCCATTCATCGCCGAAACGGTACTCCTCTGGATCATCGGGATTGAGTTCCAGGCGATAGACGTCCCCGTGGTCCGGACGGTTCGCGGTCCAGGTCCAGCCCACGTCGGGAGTCCGGCCGAACACCGGCAGGGGACTGCCGATGAATCCAGCCCCCGCGAAGTCGATGTCGTCGCTCTTCATGTGGACCTCGTAGAGCCGAAACTCGTGCTTCCACGGCATGTGCGGATCGGCGGCGATGAAGGCGGATCCCGCTGCGGTGCGTTCGGCGGCGACGGCCCAGCCGTTGGAACCGATCGGATTCCAGTGCTCGTCGGACATCCCGAAGTCCAGGGTCGCGAGGGAGGGTGCCAGACCCTTTCGTTCCCCGTTCACGTTTCCCAGGGTCGGCCAGAAGTTCACCAGTCGCCCCACGGCGAAGCCCCATGAAGGTCGGACCGGCTCGGCCCATTCCGGAACCTCTTCCGGATGAGCCTCCATGTAGGCGTTCAGACCGTCGGCATATCCCTCGCCGAGATCCCGCACCTCGGCGGGATATCGATCCCAGGCCTTCTCGACGAACTCCGCGATGGTCATGTCCTGGATCTTCTTGGTGTCCTTCTTGGTGTCATTTGTCGAGTCTGTCGCGGACTTGCGCTGGAACGCGTTCGGCGGGAACCCACACCCTTC
>MDTG01187978.1_pt1 | contig 23129 bp, 23 predicted proteins | sample 811421 | NCBI WGS metagenome assembly MDTG01 (sample SAMN05326645, study PRJNA326480) | marine metagenome | isolation source: seawater | place: Pacific Ocean: South East | collected 2011
ACGCGATACAATATTCTCAGAGGCTATCAACTCAATCTCATCCCGCTGACGACCCAATTCAGAACGTATCGCGCCAAATACCTCCGAATCACGCGATTCCAAGTCATCGGCGAAGAATGTAATTACTTTGTGAGGTGCATTCATATTGATCACTCCAGTTTCGATTTATTTACTAGGTAACTTGGTTTATATTTCTACCCGTTATCAATGCACAGTCGCAAATTCTCAAAAGGACAAATCGCCGCTTGTACTTGCCTTTTTTTTCCAATTTTTGGTCGTATCACAAGCAGCGTAACAATAACCGATCGGGATGATTACTTGTCTCATGGCAAATTCAAATTTGTTCGCTCGAATGAATTCAAGAAATTTTGGAGGAGCTGCATCCATTTACTCCACCGCCACCTTTAGGTCACTCGGGGAAATGAGAACATTGGTTGGATTAAGCCCAGCGCCAGAGCAATGGTTAACATCTGCCTCAAGTGCCAAAGGTCTTATACCTGTCGCGAAAGTACGGGGCTCAAACATGGGCCGCTCCTTACTGCATAACGCTTGCAATGGTGCTGCCAATAACGGCAGGGTTTTCTGCCACGGTTACACCTGCGGAACTGAGGATCTCTACCTTTTCCGAGGCGCTTTCACCAAAAGCAGAGATAATCGCCCCAGCATGGCCCATTGTTCTTCCTTTTGGCGCTGTTAGACCAGCCACATACGCAACCACTGGCTTTGTCACATGGTCACGGATATAGTCAGCAGCTTCAGATTCCTGAGGTCCACCGATTTCACCAATCATAGCGATAACTTCTGTTTGATCGTCATTTTCAAATCGCTCAAGGATATCTTTGAAAGATGAACCGTTGATAGGATCTCCTCCAATACCAACAGAGGTTGATACGCCTAAACCGAGTTCTTTAAGTTGCGCAGCTGCTTCATAACCCAAAGTGCCAGAACGCCCAACGATTCCAACGTTTCCCTCAAGGTAAATATGGCCTGGCATAATGCCCAAAAGCGCTTTACCGGGACTGATCGTGCCGGCACAATTAGGTCCAGTGAGAACCATTCGCTTATCTTTGGGATACCGACGCATGTATCTCTTTACCCGGATCATGTCCTGCGCAGGGATACCATCGGTAATACAAACGCAATATTTGATACCGGCATCGGCAGCCTCCATAATACTGTCAGCAGCAAATGGAGGCGGTACAAAAACCAAGCTGGCTTCAGCACTTGTTTCATCAACAGCTTCTTTCACCGTGTTAAAAACTGGGACGCCTTCAACGTTTTGGCCTTTTTTTCCAGGTACAACACCACCGACAACGTTGGTGCCATAGCCAATCATGTCTTTAGTGTGAAAGCGTGCCATCCTACCTGTGATACCCTGGACAATTACGGGAGTATTTCTATCTATGAAAATGCTCATTTTATGGCCCTCACATTTGCGCCAAGTTTAAGATCGTTTTTCCATGCACCTACTGCACGTTCCGCAGCCTCCATCAGGGTACTTGCGCGAATAATCGGCAAGCCGGATTGGGCAAGAATACGTTGCCCTTCTTCCACATTAGTACCCGCCAGTCTTACTATTACGGGGACATCAACCTCTACTTCTTTCAATGCCGCGACAACGCCTTCAGCAACCCAGTCGCATCTATTAATACCTGCGAAGATATTTACCAGGATGGCTTGAACATTATCATCTGAAAGTACAAGACGGAAAGCCTTCGCCACACGCTCCGGCGTTGCGCCACCACCAATGTCGAGGAAGTTTGCAGGTTCTCCACCGGCAAGCTTGATCGTATCCATCGTTGCCATAGCAAGTCCGGCCCCATTTACGATGCAACCGATATTCCCCTCGAGACCGACATAAGACAAACCACGGTCTGCAGCCCTACTTTCGCGTGGGTCTTCTTGGCTTTTGTCACGAAGTTCAGAAATCTGGGGGTGGCGAAATAAAGCGTTGTCATCGAACGTCATTTTTGCGTCCAAAGCGATGATGCGATTATCATGAGTGATAACTAAAGGATTCACTTCGACCATTGTTGCATCTAGGTCACGAAACGCGCGGTAGCACCCCTTCAAAGTACGTACCATCTGTGGCACCATTGAATCGTCAATACCCAAATCAAAAGCGATTTCGCGAGCCTGAAAATCCTGAAGACCAACTGCAGGCTCAACGGTAGAACGTACGATTGACTCGGGTTTTTCCATGGAAATATCTTCGATTTCCATTCCACCTTCTCCGCTGGCTACAATCATGACCCGTTGGGTTGATCGGTCAAGAACAAGCCCGAGATAGATTTCACGTGCGATGGGCACTGCCGACTCAACGTAAACTCGGTAAATGCCTTTGCCCTGTGGGCCAGTTTGATGTGTTACCAGCTTTTGACCAAACATGCTTTCACATGCTTCCTGAATTTCATGATCACTGCTGCAAACCTTCACACCGCCTGCCTTACCTCTTCCTCCCGCGTGAACTTGGGCTTTTACAACCCATTTTTCACCTCCTAATTCACGGGCACGGTATGCAGCCTGCTCCGGGCTATAAGCCAAAGCCCCTGGCGCGATGTCTACGCCAAAGTTAGATAAAATATCTTTAGCCTGATACTCATGGATATCCATATCAGTAATCCTTCTAAATGTTTTATTCAGCGGCCAGCGCTATTGTGGGCGAATTTTGGCGATAAAATTCTTGAGCCGCTGCAACGCCCGATCCAGGAACAACATCAATGCCAACATCGCGCATTGCCATTTCAGCACCTGATATAGCACTCATCAACATCAGCTCATTAAGATCTCCAAGATGTCCTATACGGAATAATTTCCCAGCGACCACTGAAAGACCGGCGCCAAGACTTAGGCCGTAGCGATTGTATGCATGTTTGATGACATCGTTTGCATCTTTACCTTCCGGGACCATGATTGCTGTCACAGTGTCTGAATACCACTCAGGTCCCTTTGCACAGAGCTCAAGACCCCAAGCTGCAACGGCCCTTCTTACACCTTCGGCTAAGAAGTTGTGTCGGGCGAAAACATTCTCCAGCCCCTCGTCCAAAAGTAGATCCAAGGCAGCGCGAAGTCCGCGTAGTAAAGTCATCGGCGGAGTATACGGGAAATACCCAGCTGCATTGGTGGCGATCATATCTCTGAAATCCAAATAACAACGATGCATTGTCTTTCCTTCAGATGCTATCATTGCCCTTTCACTTGCAGCCATGATGCATAAGCCAGCTGGAAGCATAAAACCTTTCTGCGATCCAGAAACGGCAATATCAACGCCCCATTCATCCATGCGAAAATCAATTGAACCGATTGAGCTGACACCATCAACGTAAAGCATTGCAGAATGGCCTGCCGAATCCATCGCTTTACGTAAAGCCGCAATATCTGATTGGACACCCGTTGCCGTTTCGTTTTGTGTTGCTAGGACAGCTTTGATTTCGTTATTAGTGTCTTCGGCCAAAATTCTGCCGAAAGTTTCCACTGGGATACCAGTACCCCATTCGCACTCGACAATCTGTACATCCAGACCCAGGCGCTCACACATATCGATCCACAGATGAGAAAATTGCCCGAAACGCGATGCTAAAACTTTGTCACCATGGTTTAAAGTGTTTGTAAGAGCAGCCTCCCATCCGCCAGTGCCGGATGCCGGAAACAAAAAAACCTTACCGGCTTCAGTCTTGAAAACTTTCTTCAGGTCTACGAACAGAGGCAATGTAAACTCAGGTAGATCGGGCGCGCGATGGTCCTCCATTGGAACATCCATCGCGCGACGTACTGCCTCTGGTATATTAGTAGGGCCTGGTACAAAAAGACTTTTTACTCCAGTCATTATAAACTCTCCTCATGAAAAGCGCATTTCTGGCTTCCAAAAATTTTTCGACAAGGGTCTTAAAATATGTTTCGACTCTTCTCACAACATCAGTTACTACAGTTTTAGGCAACTAAATGGGTAGTTTTTTACCTATTCATTAAGACATAATGCCGTGTTATCGCCACATACTCCACCCAAATAGGTGGTTTTCGGGAGGTTTAATGGTGAATACTATAAACATTGTTCTGGCCGACCCGAATCCACTGGTTTTAAGCGCAATGTCAGAGATATTTGAGCGGGATTCTCGTTTTTCCTTAGTAGCAACCAGCTCAACAGCGGAAGGATTTCTTGGCATGGTCATGAGAGTCCCGGTTGATATAGGTATAATTGACTGGGATATTCCCGCACTCGGTGGCGCGAAGTTAATTGATGTACTACGCGATCAGGAGGTAGCTCCGCGCATCGTTGTGTATGGCAATGGTACTAATAATCTACCCCTTGTTACTATGTCGGCTGGAGCCGCTGCGTTTGCTTCCCGTTCCGATAATATCGATGCCCTCCTCGCAACGTGTATCGATGTTTATGCGGGTAAAATGGTTTTTCCTTTTTTGGATATTCGCGAGCTACAAAAAGATCCTATCCAGCAGCTATCACGAAAAGAGCGCATTATGTTAGAGGAGCTTTCTAAGGGTCTGACTAACAGAGAGCTTGCTTTAGAATTAGGTGTCTCCATAAATACTGTAAAATTTCATCTCTCAAACCTTTTTGAAAAGCTAGAAGTACGAAATCGATCTCAGGCGATTGCATACTTTTACTCAAATAAACATCCAAAAGATGAAAACTGAATGGGGTACCTTATGCTCAACTAATAAAGTGCCTCAATTAAAAAATTTAAATTCTTGACATCCGGTCAAAACGCACATTGGTTGCGGCCGCAGTAAGTATCTCAGACTAAAATAAAGGAACGGCTGAAATGAGTTTTTATAATGTAGAACAAGCACCCGCGCGACTGAACAGAAGCGAACTAGCAATACCGGGCAGTCAGCCTAACATGTTTGAAAAAGCAGCAAAATTAGACGTTGATGTCATTTTTTTAGATCTGGAAGATGCCGTTGCCCCTGATGAGAAAGAGCAGGCCAGAAAAAATGTGATTGAGGCATTAAATGACATTGATTGGGGTAAGAAATCTATGTCCGTTCGAATCAACGGGTTGGATACACACTACATGTATCGAGATGTTGTGGACGTGGTTGAGCAGGCTGGCAAAAACCTCGACATGATAATGATGCCAAAGGTCGGCACCGCCAAGGATGTTTATGCAGTGGATATGATGCTGACCCAGATTGAGCATGCCAAAGGCTACAAAAAGCGCATCGGCCTCGAACATATTATTGAAACGGCGCTTGGTATGCAGAACGTGAGCAAGATTGCCGCTGCGTCTAAGCGCAATGAGAGTCTACACTTTGGAGTTGCAGATTACGCTGCATCAACCCGCGCCAGAACAACCTCTATCGGTGGAGCTAATGCAGATTATGCGGTGCTCACCGGGTCGCCAGAAACTGAAAATAGGGAAGTACACTGGGGTGACATGTGGCACTATGCAATTGCTCGCATGGTTGTTGCGGCACGAGCAAACGGTCTGCGCCCTGTCGATGGTCCTTTCGGCGATTTTTCTGACCCTGAGGGATACCGCGCCGCCGCACGTCGTGCAGCCGTTTTGGGGTGTGAAGGGAAGTGGGCAATACATCCCAGTCAAGTCAATCTCGCAAATGAAGTCATGAGCCCTTCGGCAGCTGACGTTGACCGTGCTGAGCGCATTTTAAAAGCAATGGCAGAAGCAGAAGCCGCAGGAAAAGGAGCAGTTTCTCTTGATGGTCGTTTGATTGATTACGCATCAATCCGGCAGGCCGAAGTAATGGTACAGAAAGTTAAGCAAATCGCAGAAAGATGAACATCACTAAACTGCGTGATACTGCTGCTTCACTATTTAAAGTTGCGGTATCAGCCGCTGACCCACAGCTCTCAGTGCGTAGGGAGCTTTCTGAATATCCTCTCCCAATGATGATAGAGGGTAGAATTCTATTAGTGGCGCTTGGGAAAGCCGCCACATCGATGGCCGAAGAAGCACTACGTCACATTCCAAAGGGCACGCCCTACAAGGCAATTGCGATAACGAATTACGAAAACGCTCGAAAGGTTGAAGGCTGTGAGGTTATGGCATCTGGTCATCCCATTCCAGATGCAAACGGCACAATAGCTGCCCAAAAAGTTATCAAGCTTCTTCAATCTGCGGATAAAAATGATATTGTATTGATGCTATTATCAGGGGGTGGTTCAGCGCTGTTACCCGCTCCGGCAGAGGGGATAAGCCTGCAAGACAAAATAGATACAAGTGAATTATTACTAAAAAATGGTTATATCATTGATGAGATAAACATGATCCGTCAGCAGCTCTCAAAGATAAAGGGTGGAGGTATTCAACGCCTGGCCCCAAAGAGCAAAATTCGAAGCCTCATTATCTCGGACGTGATTGGCGATGATTTGAACGTCATCGCCAGTGGCCCCACTGCCTCCCCTATTGGCAGTAAAGCCGAGGCAGCAGATCTCCTTAAATCTCGAGGGCACTGGTCCCTGCTACCTACCCCAGTACAAGAAGTTCTTTCAAGAACCGAGATTGACACCACCAAAATGGCAGAAGAACTTACTGAAAATTCTCTGATTTGCTCCAACAGGCAAAGTTTGTTTGAAATATTAAGAGCCGCTGAGGGTTTTAATGCTAAGATTTTAGATTTTAACCTGGATGGGGATGTTGCTGAGGCTGCTGAAAAGATTTTTAAGGGCATAGAGCATGTCCCATGTAATACCCCTCAAGTGCTGATATGGGGTGGAGAGACTACGGTAAAACTGAAAGGTCATGGAAAGGGTGGGCGCAATCAGGAACTTGCTTTACGAGTCGCAGAGAAACTTGGCAACCTTCCACACGATTGGGTTTTCATGAGCGCCGGCACGGACGGACGCGATGGTCCAACCGAGGCTGCAGGAGGGTTGGTTGATGGCGGTACCATCGGCCGACTTCAAGAAAAAGGCCGATCTATTAGCTCATTTTTAGACTATAATGATAGTTACAATGCCTTGTTGTTAAGCGATGACCTTTTTATCACTGGTAGCACGGGGACAAATGTCGCCGATGTCCAATTATTTATTCGATGGCCCTCCTGCAAAGGTTGAAATTTAACTTCACCGCCTACATTTGCTCTTGGGGGAAAAAATATGCGCTTCTTTCTTTGGACATTTTTTATGATTTCAGCAATTCCAGTTTTGGCTTCAGAATTCAAATTCGACGAAATTAATGGCGGAAAACTGTCGCTCAGTGATTTCCGGGGTAAAGCTGTTTTGATTGTAAATACGGCGAGCCGCTGCGGCTTTACTTCACAATATGCAGGCCTGCAAAAACTCTATGATAGGTATAGAGACCACGGTCTGGTCGTTATTGCAGTCCCCTCTGGAGATTTCCGTCAAGAACTGGAAAAAGAAGACATGGTGAAACAGTTCTGCGAGATTAACTATGAACTGACGGTCCCAATGACCTCGATAACCAATGTACGTGGCCCCGATGCGCACCCGTTTTATAAATGGATAAAACGCGAATATGGCTTTGCCCCGGCGTGGAATTTCAACAAGATCCTTCTGGATCAAAAAGGCCTTATGGTCGCAAGCTTTGGTTCTACTGCGCGCCCAATGGGACGCCGCATTATTAGATCCATCCATAAACTGATAAATTAAATACGTGACGAATCTGCCGCCACACCGTCACTTAGCGCTTGGAGTTTTGCGTAAATTACGTGGGGCTCTACAGCGCCAAAACCAGCAAATGTACCATATCCACAATCGGATCCCGCTACCACGCGGTCGTCACCAATAATACCAGCGAACCTTTCTATACGCTCAGCTACAAGCTCGGGATGTTCCACGAAGTAAGTTGTACTGTCGATAACACCAGGCATCAGAATTTCATCTCTTGGTTTTTATGAACGCGATCACGAGATACCGTCCACTCAAGCGTACGTCTTGGGTTAGAGGACTCCAAAAAAGATCTGATTTGCCCGGACCGACATAAGTGTTGAAAAACTTACCCATATCAATATCCTCAATGCTTAAGCAAAAATTTGGGGGGAAAATAGTCATCAAATTTCTCTGAGTGACCACAAACAGCCTGATCACCCTCACGTTCAATTTCTAACAATGTGGTTTCAACGACACTTCGCAGATTTGCTTCCTCTTTAGCTTTTTCTGATTCTGGTTTACTTTTCTTGAGGTATTCCACCATTTAAAATTTTTCCTTGAGAATATAAGGAGGTGTACGCTATTCTCAGATTAGGGCGCCTTTAAAAAACCGTTAATCAAGATCTTTCTGCAAACGTGTGCGAATTCAATCTGGAGTGAACATAGATATAAATTTTCCAATATAGTAAACGGCAAACTGCAACCTTAAGACACTTTAGAAATCAAATGATTGAGTTGATACTCAATATCCATGAGGTTTTGAGGGGTTGACAAAGAATGGTCGCCGCCCTTGACTAAAATTAAGCGAATGTCCTCCCCATCCATGCGGTCGAAAAGTGCAAGCGCCGTTTCCCGTGACACGCTAGTATCAAGGTCGCCCTGCAATAGTCGAACGGGAACACCCACCTCAATCGGGCCTAGGTTTAAAAGATGGTAGCGGCCATCTTCAATTAGTCGTTTTGTAATTGGATAGGGATCACCATACTCAGAAGGCAGATACGTCACACCATTTATTAAAATTTCGTTCTTTTGCGCTTCAGAGAAATTCGACCAAAACCCTTCTTCTGTAAAATCTGGAGCTGCCGCAATCGTCATCAGCGCAACAATTCGTTGTCGCATTTTCTTAGCCAAAAGCAAGGCAATCCATCCACCCATTGAAGACCCAATGAGTATCAACGGTCCACGGGTCGCATGTTCAATAACCGATTGGGCGTCTTCCAGCCAATCCCCGATACAACCGTCTGTAAATGCGCCAGAAGACAGACCATGACCAGAATAATCCAGTCGAACATAAGCGTGACCAATCCGTTGCGCCCAACTTTCCAAAAAGGTTGCTTTAGATCCGGCCATTTCAGATTTAAAACCACCCAAAAACACTACAGTCGGCCCTTTGCCCTCTGTCTTACAATAAGCTATCTTACGGTTTGACTGTGTTTCAAGGTATTCAGGCTGCATTAAGCATCTCCAAATCTGATCATAACTCTCCCTACAAAGTAGCCTGGGCCAATCTGAGCGGTTTCACAATATTGAGAACCTATTTCACGGTCCCTTAAGAAGCAAGCTTGACTACAGATTGCAGAAGGTTCACAAGCCTATTACACCCGCAACCGGGCGTTTTAGTGGGCGCCAAAACGACGAGGAGGCCCAAGATGTCCCAGGTCACGCTTACCCTTCCAGATGGCAATCAACGGCATTATTTATCGGGAATTACACTTGCCGAAGTAGCTAGCGATATTTCAACCTCGCTAGGCAAAAGGGCAGTTAGTGCAGTCGTCAATGATAAACATTGGGATTTGCAGTGGCCTATTGAAAATGATAGTGAAATCGCAATAAACACTATGAAAGATACGGGACACGCTCTTGAACTTGTCCGTCATGACCTCGCCCATATTATGGCCCGTGCCGTTCAGGAAATCTGGCCTAACGTTAAAGTCACTATCGGTCCTGTGATCGAAAATGGTTGGTATTATGATTTTGACCGCGAGGAACCTTTCACTCCGGAAGATCTCAGCATAATTGAAAAAAAAATGAAAGCTATCATTAATCTCCGAGAACCAGTGCGCACGGAAGTCTGGGAGCGAGAAGTGGCAATTGCTCATTATAAGAAATTCAATGAGCCTTATAAGATTGAGCTTATTGAGGCCATTCCAGGAAGCGAACCCCTTCGAATGTATTGGCATGGAGATTGGCAAGATTTGTGCCGGGGCCCTCATTTACAGCATACGGGTCAAATCCCAGCTGATGCTTTCAAGCTAATGTCTGTGGCTGGAGCATACTGGCGTGGCGATAACAAGAGAGCCATGCTGCAACGCATTTACGGGGTTGCATTTCTAAACAAAGAGACTCTGAGAGCACATTTGAATATGCTGGAAGAAGCCGCTAAGCGCGATCATCGTAAGCTCGGACGCGAGATGGACTTATTCCATATGCAGCCCAATGCGCCTGGACAGGTGTTCTGGCATCCTAACGGTTGGAGAATATTTACAGTATTGCAAGATTTTATGCGCAGACAGCAAAACCGAGGTGGATATGTAGAGGTCAATACACCACACTTTCTTGACCGCAAACTTTGGGAAGCTTCTGGCCATTGGGAAAAATACCAGGAAAATATGTTTATTGTCGAAGTAGATGAAGAGCATGCACGCGAAAAAGCTATTAACGCCCTCAAGCCTATGAAATGCCCCTGCCATGTGCAAATCTTCAACCAGGGATTAAAGTCCTATCGCGACTTACCTTTGAGAATGGCAGAATTTGGGTCTTGCTTTCGCTATGAACCCTCTGGAGCGCTACACGGGATAATGAGGGTAAGAGGCTTTGTCCAAGATGACGCGCACATTTTCTGCCGATCGGACCAAATTGAAGACGAAACCAGGCTCTTTATTGATTTTTTAACTAAAATTTACAAAGATCTTGGATTTGAATCTTTCTCTGTAAAATTCTCTGATCGACCTGAAATCAGAGCTGGAAGCGATGAAGTCTGGGACAGAGCTGAAGAGGCCTTGAAAAAAGCCACTACGTCTGCTGGATGTGACTTTACACTAAATCCCGGCGAAGGTGCTTTTTATGGACCTAAGCTTGAGTTTGTTCTTACTGATGCCATCGGTAGAGATTGGCAGTGCGGCACGCTTCAAGTAGATTTTGTTCTGCCCGAGCGTTTGGACGCCAATTTCATTGCAGAAGACGGCGAGAAACATCGGCCAGTAATGCTTCACCGTGCCTGCCTTGGCTCATTTGAACGATTTATAGGGATTTTAATTGAAGAACACGCGGGTAAACTACCATTCTGGCTGGCACCCCGTCAGGTGGTTGTTGCCGCGATTGTGACAGATGCGAATAAATACTGTCTTGAAATAGTTGGGGCTTTGAAAGATGTCGGGGTGCAAGCAGAAGCAGACCTTCGCAACGAGAAAATAAATTACAAGGTTCGAGAACATTCTGTAGGAAAAGTTCCTGTCATATTGGCCTGCGGGATGCGTGAGGTTGAGCAAAAGACGGTATCTGTCCGCAGGTTAGGAGAAAAACAAACATACAGTAGTTCACTGACAGAAATTGTTAAAGAATTGGCTAGTGAGGCGACACCACCTGACCTGCGTTAGTGCATGAAATATTTTAAGAAAAGATTGTTTCTTTGATCCGATCATTCCAACCAGAAAATAGACGACCATCTTCAGTTTTGATCAGCGGTCGTTTAATCAAGGTTGGATATTTTTTCATGAGTGACAGCTGGTCTTGATCACGCTCAGAAAGATTAAGTGAGCGCCAAGTCGTTGAGTTACGGTTCAAAAGTGCAGCCCCATAGGTTTCATAGGCTTCTTTTAAAATAGAGGTAGGTATCGGATTTTTCTTTATATCGAAGATACACTCTGCATTTAGTGCTTTCTGGGCTGCACGACATTTATCACAGTTCTTCAATCCAAATATCTTCATATATTTAAACCTTTATAAAAAAAAGTTGGAATCACTAAGAATTGGGCTATTCTATGGGTAATATATCGGCAAAAGCCAATAACTTGTAGGCTCAATATGGCTAATCTATTCTTTAGTAGCCCACGATAAGCAGCGTTGGTTTTTGTAAATCGTAAAGACGCCTGTTTTAGCAGGGTAAAACGAAGTAAAGGAGACACGGAACATGCCCAACGGCACCGTGAAGTGGTTTAATACTACCAAGGGGTACGGCTTCATCGCTCCAGATGATGGGGATAAAGACGTATTTGTGCATATATCAGCTGTCGAAAGATCGGGGCTTACTGGACTAGCTGACAATCAAAAAGTAAGCTTCGAATTAGAAGAGGGCCGCGATGGACGCCAAATGGCGTCAAATATTAAAGTCGTGTAGGTGTTACTCATGGTTTAATGACAGGTTGGTTGCAAGGGGCTATTACTCCTGAATCATTTTATGGCCTTAATCGGCCCTGTTTGATAAGTCGGATGTAAATACTTTTTGCAGAACTTGCGACCTCGTTGCAGCGTAAGGCTGCTGGTAATCACTCTCTTTTGGCGATGCTTGCTTGATAGACGCAGGGTTACATAGCACTTTTTGAGCACCCTCACCAGACAGACATTAACATTTCGATTTGGATCACCCAAAAGCATGGTGCAGTACTAGTTTTGATAGCTCTGAATTCAGCGGGCGCGACTTCTTTTCATATTACGATTAGACATGCTAATTACCCAAGCTCTCCAACGAACGAATCTCATTTTCTTCATACTCAAATGGCTCTTGATCTAAGACTGCAAATTAGATTCGATGACATTGCTTGATTGTTTATCGCCATACAGGGTTTGACCATGCGCGTTTACCGGTGGCATCAATTATAGTGACCCTAATCCAGGGGCTGTGCTGGCAACGTCCCAAAGATACTGAAGCCTTAGTCATGGATGATCCGTGGGTCACAGCTGTTGCACTTCCATTCGCCTGAACTATGACAGTAGAAACCGCACTGCAGCATACATTTAGCTCGCTATCGGTCACTTCCATTTCGTAGATATGGGGACCTTGTGTAGAATAAAACTCACCATCCTTTAGAGCTTGCAGCAAAGATTCTGGGGTATTTTCCTGTGCCCGGACCATTACCCAACCTCCAAAATGATCACTCGCTTTGAAATGAGCATCATCGGTCGCAATGGCTGTTAGTGGCCTTCCTTCCGATAACAAACGATCAAGTATCGAAAATCCGTCTGGTCTGTCACACTCTACGGCACAACCGTGATTATAGACTTCAAGCGCATGTGCTGCATCGATCGATCGAGCATCGGCCATGGTTAAAGCTGACCACTGCGGGTGCGCTATGGTAACAAAAGCACCTGTATCAGCCGCTCTCTGCGCAATCTCAGAACCAGTTTCTTGCCCATTCACCGGTAAAAACGTAGGTGAATTGGACGGAGAAAAATCTAATGGAAGCCCTACAGCAAGTATGTGCCAAAGTTCACCGTTTTCCATAGCACCAGAGTGGAGCTCTGCACCTAGCATAGTAGTAAATGCACTGTCTCTAAAATTCCTGGTATCCGTGATTGGGTAATTGTAGATGCCAGTAAAATGATCAGTAAGCGCGATGAAGTCGTAACCCTCGGATTTGTAGCGATAACAAACCTCTTCCGGCTCTAGCTTACCATCGGATCGGTTTGAATGCGTGTGAAGATTTCCACGCCAAAATCTACCAGGTTTGTTAAAAGGCTTTGGATGCATGTGTTCAGAATCATTTTCGTACTTTCTGTATTCAGCTATCACAGTTTCATGAGAAGTACTTGAGCCTTAACGATAGAATGCAGACAAAATAAATTTTTGTAACCAAGATAATGGCCCTTTTTGGGATGAGTGAGTTGGATTTTCAGCAAAACGGGATGTTCAAAGTTGTTATCTTTGCAACATCCTTTGCTCATCTTTACAATTAGGTGGCTTAAAGCCAATGTGATACGCAAGATGAAATGCTTTGAATTGACAATAAAAGACGACATTGCCCGTGTGGTACTCAACAGGCCTCACAAAAGAAATTCAATGATTAAAGAATTTTGGGAAGAACTTCCAGAACTGCTAGAGGATATCGACAACAATGCCCGTACAAAAGTTATCGTGATTACATCAACTGGGCCTCATTTCACCTCTGGGCTTGATACATCCTTGTTTGGGGAATTGTCACGGTCAGATGCAACGAGTGCCAAGGAACGAGCGATACAAGCTCAATCTATTTTCTACAATGAAGTCACAAGGCTGCAGAAAACCTTTACCGCACTGGAAAACACAAGGCTTCCTATTCTGGTAGCTATCCAAGGGGGATGCATTGGTGGTGGTCTTGATTTCATCACCGCTTGTGACTTGCGTTATGCGACAAAGGATGCATTTTTTACTATTTTCGAAACTAATCTGGCAATGACCGCTGATGTTGGAACATTTCCACGTCTTGCAAAGCTTATACCTGAAGGTTTTGTGAAGGAAATGGCATTTACTGGCAAACATATATCCGCAGAGGACGCACATCGCTTTGGTCTGGTTAATACTGTTTATGAAACTCAGGATGAAATGGTCAGGGATGTACTAAAAATCGCCCACAAAATTGCCTCAAAAGCACCCCTCGCTATTACTGGTTGCAAAAAAATAATCAACTACTCCAGGGATCATGACACCACAGATACGCTTGATTATATTGCTCTTTGGAATGCGTCTCACTTTAAGATCGAAGAGATATCAGAGGCAATGAGCGCAATTAGAGAAAAAAGGCCAGGTAATTTTGCAAGCCTGCCCAAAAAACGGTTAGATTAGTGGCTTTTGAAACCCATCATAGAATTTAGGAACTCAAACGAAAAGCGGCCCAGACTTTCTAGGCCGCTTTTTCCATGACTTATGAGTTCATCAACCTAGAATTTAAAGCTCAACTTCGCACCCAGGCTCGTATTTACACTCTTCGTTGTGGTCGAGCCTAAAGTGGGAACTGTTGCATCGCCAAATTGTGTCCACGTTCCACCCAAGCTCAGGTTCATCTGATCATTGAGAGAATACTTTGCTCCTACGCTGATGGATTTAGTCTCACATTTCGGCGAGAGAGCAGAAGCAGTATCACAGTCTGAAGCAGGATCACGGTGTAGAGACACGGACCCGGATAAGCTATCATTTATTTTGCGTCCAAGTCCAATGGTGTAAGATTTCCCATCTCCGAAGTCAGAAACCTGAAAACGGTTCGCACTATTATCGTACGGTAAAAATACCTGATCATCTTGCCAATTCGACATTTTTAAGCTGCCGAATAAAAGGGTGTTTGCCGCTATACCAGTTTGGAGACTTATGGTAGTTGCGTCTCCTATACTTGCTTTTGCAGTACCAGTCGCCGCTCCAGCATAGCCTGTCCCAGCTTGAGTGTAATTAACAGGGATGTCCAGAGCAGCGGCTCCTTCCATCAGAACCGTCATTCTCATTGCAATTTCAGGGATCTCGGAAACTATACCGTACACTGAAGTCGTAGCAGAAGTAGCCGAGGTGGTCCATGTTGCCGAAGCAATTCCAAGAGCAGCACTTGGAAGACTTAACGTTCCGCCAGAGTCAACGGACACTCTTTTCAAACCGCCTATAATTGAAAAAGTGTCGCTAAATTTGTAACGCACAAAACCAGCAAGCGTTGGCATAGAAAGGTCTGCATCTATTGTGGCGCCAGCGCCACTCACTACTCCCCAGTCAATATTGACGCCATTGCCCTGAGTGGTATGCCAAATCCCAACGTCAAATTTTTCGCCTACTGAAGTTTTCACAGCAACGGTTGAGGCGGTAAAACTAGGTGCCACGTTGTCACGTGCAATTGCGCCGCCACTTGGAATAGAGGGGGTAACTCTTCCCATACCAAGTTCTGCGTATGAACCGGTCTCGAACATAAAGCTTGGGTCAATGTTAACTCGTTCAAGCCCTTCCGCTAAGACACCTGATGGCAAAATTGATGCCGCTGCAAGCGGGATCGCTAGGCGTTTAATTGAGTTCATTTCATCCTCCGAACGCATTTTTTCAAACATGTGTTTACGCTTATTAAGCGTTTAGTTGAGTTCACTATTCAAAATATGGGTCTAAAGTCAATCTCATTCAAAAGCGAATAGCGATTTGTGATGTTTTTGCTTCATTTTTCATACTTATCTCTTCAAGACAGCATATCCTTAACCAAAACAATTTCAAAGTTTTCATCAATACATTGCAGACACTGCGTTTGTTTCATCCATAAAGGTAGTGTAGTAAATATCGCTCTTAGCCACTTTAGATTTTTTTAAATAGTTACTAGTCATTTGTAGCGCTTATAAGGCTAAGGATTTCCTTAGCTGCAACGGGGATATTGGTTCCAGGACCAAAAATCGCCTTCACACCAGCATCTTTAAGAAATCCATAATCCTTTGGAGGTATAACACCGCCGCAAATTACGAGGATATCTTCTGCATCGCGTTCCTTCAAAATCCTGATCAGTTCTGGTGCGAGTATTTTATGCCCTGCGGCTTGCGATGAAATCCCAATGACATGGACGTCATTGTCAATCGCATCCTGAGCAGCCTCCTCCGGTGTCTGGAATAATGGGCCCACGTCAACATCAAATCCTATATCTGCAAACGCGGTTGCAATAACTTTTGCACCACGATCATGTCCGTCTTGTCCCATTTTAATGACAAGCATGCGGGGCCGACGGCCTTCCTGTTTAGCAAAAGCCTCCACTAACGCTTGTATGGCCACGAACTGATTATCACCCTCATAGGCTTTTCCATAGACGCCCGCGACTGTTTTCACTTCGGCTCGGTGCCTGCCGAACACTTTTTCCATAGCCATGCTAATCTCTCCGACCGAGGCCCGAGCACGCGCTGCTTCTACTGCTGCTTCAAGCAGGTTACCGGTTCCTTCCGCTCTACGTGTAACTTCTTCGAGGGCCTCTTTGCATTTAGTATCATCACGCTCTGAGCGAATTTTTTTAAGACGCGTCAACTGCGCTTCTCGAACAGCTTCATTGTCTATATCAAGTATATCAATTTCATCTTCTTCATCCAGACGATATTTATTCACCCCAACGATTACTTGGTCACCACGATCAATATCAGCCTGACGTTGTGCTGCGGCCTCTTCGATGCGCATTTTTGGCATTCCGTTTGCAACAGCCTTGGTCATACCACCCAAATCGTCAACTTCTCGGATAAGTTTCCAAGCTTCTTGCGCAAGATCCGCAGTCAACTTCTCTACATAGTAAGAACCAGCAAGTGGGTCCACGACATTCGTAACGCCAGTTTCTTCCTGCAAAATTAACTGCGTATTACGCGCAATTCGCGCCGCAAACTCGGTTGGCAGCGCAATCGCCTCATCCAAAGCATTAGTGTGGAGAGATTGAGTTCCCCCCAGAACTGCACTCATAGCCTCATAGGCTGTCCGCACAACATTATTATACGGATCCTGTTCCTGAAGGCTTACACCAGAGGTCTGACAATGTGTACGTAACATTTTGGAGCGGGTTTTTTTTGCACCTAAATCTGTCATAATGCGATGCCATAGTAGCCGGGCCGCCCGCAGTTTTGCTACCTCCATAAAAAAATTCATGCCGACCGCAAAAAAGAACGACAGACGGCCTGCAAATTTATCGACATCCATGCCCCGTTTCATTGCAGTTTTGACGTATTCTTTTCCATCTGCCAAAGTGAAAGCCAGCTCTTGAACGAGATTGGCACCGGCTTCCTGCATGTGGTAGCCCGAAATAGAGATTGAATTAAACTTTGGCATTTCGTTTGAAGTATATTCAATTATATCAGCAACAACACGCATAGACGGTTCAGGCGGATAGATGTAGGTGTTACGCACCATGAACTCTTTGAGAATATCGTTCTGAATTGTACCAGAAAGTTTATCAGGTGAATGTCCCTGCTCTTCGCCTGCAACAATAAAATTTGCAAGTACCGGAATGACCGCGCCATTCATCGTCATAGAAACTGAAATGTTATCCAACGGAATACCATCGAAAAGAATTTTCATATCCTCAACGCTGTCAATTGCCACACCAGCTTTGCCTACATCTCCGATCACCCGCTCGTGATCGCTGTCGTAGCCCCGATGGGTGGCAAGATCAAAGGCAACAGATACTCCTTGCTGCCCAGCGGCAAGTGCTTTCCTGTAAAAGGTATTTGACTCCTCAGCGGTCGAAAAACCTGCATATTGACGAATGGTCCAAGGACGGCCAGCGTACATGGTTGCCTTGACACCGCGTGTAAAGGGCTCCTGCCCAGGAAGTCCGCCCAAATGATCAAGATCGATGGTGTCGTCTTGAGTATATAACGGCTTCACCTTAATGCCCTCAAGTGTTTGCCAGTTCAGATCATCAATCGACCTATCACGTAGCTCCTTCTCTGCTAGAGAGCGCCATATCTTTTCATCATTCGTCATATTTTTCTCCCCACGGGCGAAATCTGCTTTAGAATTGGCTATATTCAGCCTTCTTGCAAACGCAAGTGCAAACTGCCCTTCGCAAATCTTTAGGACTAACCTATATAAACAATGAAGAGGTGATGGAATGAAACAGTTTTTTGCACTTACAGCATTGATTTTATTCCCTTTGCTAAGCTTAGCAGAGGATGGTAATCTTTTCACTGAGGTTGAGGAAGATACAAAACTCATCAATTATGAGTGGACACATCGTCCCATTGTAGTTTTTGCAAATAGCCCAAACGATGCGAATTTTATACTACAAATCAAATTTCTAGAAGATAATATTAGAGCATTGCAGGAGCGTGATGTCATAGTATTAGTCGATACTAGTCCAGAAAATAACAGTCTCCTTCGACAAAAACTTCGGCCCAGAGGGTTTGCGCTTTTGCTAATCGGCAAAGACGGCCAGGTGAAACTGCGAAAACCTTTTCCGTGGAACGTAAGGGAACTTTCTCGCGCCATAGACAAAATGCCTATGCGTCGGCAGGAAATGAACGCAGAGGGTTAGTTGAAAAAATCAAAATAATTTTATCATGCTCAAACCCATCATTGGAATTCCATAATCACATCATCCACCGCAAGGCTATCACCAACAACAAAATTTATTTTTGACACGAGACCTTGTCGCTCAGCACGCAGAATATTTTCCATTTTCATAGCCTCAATAGTACAAAGAGCCTGTCCTTCCTGCACTTCCTGGCCCAACTCAACATCAAGCTTGACAAGCGCGCCCGGCATTGGACAGGCTACGATCTTTAAATTATCGGACGGAAGCTTTTCAGGCATTAACTTTGCAAGTTCAGCCTGCACAGGAGTACGTACATGGACCTTCAGCTCAGCACCGCGATTTCTTACCTGAAATCCACCCGGGATTTTGGCAATTTTCATAACGAGGCTTTGGCCATCCACCATCATTTCTGCAAGACTTTTTCCAGGAACCCAGTCACCGCTTACACGCATAGTTTTCCCATCTTCAAAAATCACATTGGAGCCCTTTTGATCTGCCAATATATGCACGGCAAAAGACCAACCTTGCAAATTTACAACCCAATCATCTCCTACCTTGCGTTCGTGATTGTCCAAGCGGCCAGAGATTTTTGTTCGCCGTATCTCAGCCACACGGTTCATAGCTGCACAGCTAGCCGCAATCGGTTTTAAAACATTCTCTTTTAAAGTGACTCCCTTAAACCCGTCCGGATATTCATCTGCAATGAAGGCAGTGGTAAAATTCCCCTGTATAACCTTAGGATGGTCCATCACAGCACTGAGAAAAGGTAAGTTGTGTCCAAGTCCCTCAATTTCAAAACGGTCCAGAGCAAGGCGCATATTGTGAATTGCCTCGATACGAGTTGGCCCCCAAGTGCACAACTTAGCAATCATTGGATCATAATATACGGATATTTCACCACCTTCAAATACTCCTGTATCATTTCTCACAATGCCTTGGTCTGATGCAAATTCTTCAGGAGGACAGTACTTTGTTAGCCTTCCAATTGAAGGTAAAAATTTGCGGTAGGGGTCTTCCGCATAAATACGATTTTCGATCGCCCAACCATTTACCTTTATGTCTTCTTGCGATAACTTCAATTTTTCACCGTTTGCCACACAGATCATCTCCTCAACAAGATCAATCCCGGTGATTAGTTCGGTCACAGGATGTTCGACTTGAAGGCGGGTATTCATTTCTAAGAAATAAAAATTCTTTTTGTCATCCACAATGAATTCGACAGTGCCTACACTAGAATATCCAACTGCTTTCGCAAGGGCACAAGCTTGTTCTCCCATTGCGTGGCGTGTTGTGTCATCGAGAAATGGCGAAGGGGCTTCTTCGACAACTTTTTGGTTACGCCTCTGGATCGAGCATTCCCGTTCACCAAGGTAAATACATTTATCGTGGCTATCAGCCAAAACCTGAATTTCAATATGACGAGGTTGGCTTACAAACTTTTCAATAAATATCCGATCATCGCCAAAACTTTTTAAAGCCTCGTTTTTGGAAGACTGAAATCCCTCTCGAGCTTCCTGATCACTTCTTGCAATACGCATACCCTTACCACCGCCACCGCCTGATGCTTTGATCATCACAGGGTAACCAATTTTCTGGCTTATTCGTACTGCTGAGTCCGCGTCCTCAATTAGCCCCATGTAGCCCGGCACGGTGGAAACACCCGCATCCTGAGCAATTTTCTTAGAAGTTATTTTATCACCCATTTTTTTAATCGCAGCAGCAGGTGGACCAATAAAAGCGATTTTTTCTTGTGCAAGAATTTCGGCGAACTTGCTGTTTTCTGAAAGAAATCCATATCCCGGATGAACGGCCTGTGCACCGCTATCACGGATCGCGCACATAACCTTTTCTAATTCGATGTATGACTGATTGACGGGAGCTGGACCAATGTGAAACGCCTCATCTGCCATTTGGACATGCAGAGCATTTCTGTCTGCGTCAGAGTATATCGCCACCGTTTTAATCCCCATTTTATGTGCCGTTTTTATTACACGACACGCAATCTCTCCTCGATTAGCAATTAAGATTTTATCGAACATTTTGTAGTCCTTTCATTCAGGTGAAAAGGCGTTGGGAAATGTGGATTGGATGCGTGGTAGATCAAGGATTAAAAGCGCACTGTAACTTTTAGGGTCGAACGCATTTCCATAAGGTTTAACTTCGCGTTCGAACAGCCAACTGAGGCGTCCAGCATCAAGATTGCCACGCTCAAAAGGCTCACTTCCAAAGCGTTCGATTAAGGCACGTACAAATGCCGTATCTGCTTGTCGATCCGCTGGACGTCGGTCATTGAAACGCTCACGTGCTTTTAGGAGCGTAACACCTTTTGGGTTAGGACGCCGGATGGTGAATTGTAAGTCGGTGCCGGGCAAACGAGAAGGGAAACCCCGATGCTTTAACATACGACCTCCTGCAGTGAAGGCACCGCATAACTAAAACAATTTGCGTGAACCTTAACTTGCAAAAGGTTGTTTAATTTATCTTGTGCTGAGGTTATGTGAACTCTGCAAGCCAATTGATAACCCACCCAAATGAATAGCTTTTTACTACTACTCACCATCTCACTCGTAGGAGGGAAACCATGCAGGATTATAAGTTTGCGCCATTGATCCTCATAATTATTTAGACTAATTTTTTCACTTGGCACCATGAAAATTAGTTTTCCAAGTAAACGACTAATGTCGCAAGGAATAGCCGGCAAATTACAAAACTCTTCCAGGTTATTTTTATTATCCATTTTATAGCAGCCAAACAACATCAAACTCATAGCGGTATATTATCATGCTTTTTCCAGGGATTTTTCAACTTTTTGCCTCTCAAAGAGGCAAAGGCCCTAATCACGCGGCGCCGCGTAGAACGTGGCTGAATAACTTCGTCAATAAAACCACGCTCAGCAGCTACAAACGGATTGGCAAATCGATCTTCATAATCCTTGGTGTGTCGCGAAATTTTTTCAGCATTCCCTAAATCATCACGATGTATGATTTCCGTTGCTCCCTTAGCCCCCATTACCGCAATCTCAGCGGTGGGCCACGCATAGTTGAAGTCACCTCGCAAGTGTTTAGATGACATAACATCATATGCGCCACCATATGCCTTACGAATGATCACAGTAACTTTTGGAACGGTGGCTTCACCATACGCAAAAAGTAGCTTCGCGCCGTGTTTTATAACACCACCGTATTCTTGCGATGTCCCTGGAAGGAAGCCAGGTACATCGACAAGTGTAAGAATTGGAATTTCGAATGCATCGCAGAATCGAACAAAACGAGCAGCTTTACGCGAGCTATCCATGTCCAAACAGCCAGCAAGAACAACTGGTTGGTTCGCAACAACGCCCACAGTTTGTCCTTCCAGTCTGATAAAGCCAATTATGATATTTTTTGCAAAATCTTGCTGAATTTCGTAAAAATCACCTTCATCAGCAACCTTAAATATCAATTCCTTAATGTCGTAGGGCGTATTAGGATTATCGGGGACGAGGGTATCCAGAGATGGCTCAACCCGGCCGGTTTCGTCAAAGAACGGCCTTACAGGTGGGCGTTCGCGATTACTAAGCGGAAGAAAGTCAACCAACCTTCGAATTTCGGCCAAAGCTTCAACGTCATTTTCAAAAGCGCCATCTGCAACGGAGGATTTCTTAGTATGCGTTGAGGCACCACCAAGTTCTTCGGAACTCACAATTTCATTTGTTACCGTTTTAACGACATCTGGCCCTGTGACAAACATGTATGAGCTATCTTTCACCATAAAAATAAAGTCCGTCATGGCGGGTGAATATACAGCTCCACCCGCGCATGGCCCCATGATCACACTTATTTGCGGTACTACGCCGGAGGCTAATACATTTCGTTGAAAAACCTCTGCATATCCGGCTAGCGAGGCAACACCTTCTTGGATACGCGCGCCACCAGAATCATTTAGACCAATGATAGGCGCACCATTTTGAACAGCCATATCCATAATTTTGCAGATCTTTTGTGCATGGGTCTCAGATAAAGAACCACCATATACAGTGAAGTCTTGTGAAAAAGTGTAAACCATGCGGCCATTAATGGTGCCCCAACCAGTGACTACCCCGTCACCTGAGGGACGTTGTTTTTCCATACCGAAATCAGTGCAACGATGCGTTACAAACATATCAAATTCTTCAAAACTACCTTCGTCTAAAAGAAGATCAAGCCGCTCTCTCGCAGTGAGCTTGCCTTTACTGTGCTGCGAAGCGATCCTCTTTTTTCCACCGCCCAAACGCGCCCGTGCTCGACGATTTTCCAATTCAGTAATTATCACTTTCATATTCCCCCTCGTAAGCTAAAGTGCTTTTTGGCGGCGCTACGCTAGGTAAAAAGAGTTGCGCAGGGTAACAAATTCTATATTTTTCGTAACAGACCTTTGCCGTGACCTCAAATTGTATTACGAAAAAATAACTTTCACCTACATTATAAAAACGTTCAAAACCGCTGTATTTTCAACGACCTTCAAATAAGTGAATTTCTAAGTTAGGCATAAAACAAATTCGTATTTACCCCAGCTCGCCATGGGAAAACGGATATAATGAGAGATTTAACGGAACCTTAAGGCGAGACATCTCAGATGCAGAGTTGTTTGTG
>MDTG01277258.1_pt1 | contig 23129 bp, 20 predicted proteins | sample 811421 | NCBI WGS metagenome assembly MDTG01 (sample SAMN05326645, study PRJNA326480) | marine metagenome | isolation source: seawater | place: Pacific Ocean: South East | collected 2011
AAAATAAGTTTTCAAAACAAGTTAATATAAACGGCATAGTTCACTTTTTCTTTATCAAAGAGAAAAAATTAATTGAATCGGAAAAGTACAGAAAGCAGAAACCAATCATCAACCAAATTATTTTTGAACAAAAATCTAAAGAAGTTATAAAATCTTGGATAACACAGAAAAGAAATAACTACTTTATTTCTGAAAAGTTATGATTAATGTTACTCAAGGAGATGAAGAATCAATAGGCTTAGAAATATTCTTTAAGTCAATTTTTCTTTTACCAAGCAAGAGTCTCAAAAAAATAAACTTATTTGGCAACAAAGCTGTAATAGAGCGTCACTTAAAAACGCTAAATATTTCTTATAACATTCATAAAAATAAAATAATCTTTAAAAAAAATATCGAGTTAAATTTTACAAATATTAGTAATCAAACCAACACATCATTTGAGTCATTTAAAGCGGCCGTTCAGCAAACAAAAAATGAATCAGTATTATTCACTCTTCCTATGAGTAAAAAAAACTTTCACGACAAAAACAAGCAGTACAAAGGCCACACTGATTTTTTTAGAAAAAATTTTACAAACAGCTCTCCAAAAATGTTTTTCTTAAACGGAAGTGAAAAATTATGTTTATTAACAGATCACCTTCCTCTAGATTCTGTTTCCAGAAAAATCAACCCTGAGTTTTTTAGGAATTCTCTTAATGACTTAATTTCAATTATAGATCGATATCCCAGTATACTAGAAATTAAAAACATACTCCTATCCGGAATAAACCCACATGCAGGGGAAAAAGGATTAATTGGTAACGAAGAAATCGAATTAAATAAAATCATAAACAATATAAAGTTAAAAACAGACATCATAATAAGTAACTTAATACCCGCTGATACAATCCACAAAAAAGTGACTAGCTTAAAGGAAACCTTATTAGTATTTCCGTACCACGACCAAGGCTTATGTTACTTCAAGCCAAGGAACGATATATTGGGCATTAACTTAACCTTAGGGCTACCATTCATTCGTCTAAGTGTTGATCATGGAACTGCAACTAACATCTGGGGAAAAGGTATTGCCAACCCTACAGGTTGCTACTATGCATTATTAAAGGCTTTAGAGTTTGAGCGTAACATACATGAATGACACTATTGAAATCAAAAATGCACATCTAAATAATCTTAAAAAGATCAACCTGTCTTTGCCAAAAAACAAAATAATTGTTTTTTGTGGAATAAGCGGAAGCGGAAAATCAACACTTGTATTTGATACAATTTTTAAAGAAGGACAAAAAAGATACATTGAATCTCTTTCAAGCTATGCTAGGCAATATTTAGACTTCTACTCAGAGAACAAGGTTGAGCAGATAACAGGTTTATCACCAGCAATTTCTATTGATCAGAAAACTCGTACCCTCAACCCAAGATCAACAGTAGGCACGCTTACTGAAATAACTGATCGCTTAAGGGTTCTATTTTCGAAAATTGGCAAACCTGAAACTCGGGAGAATAAAATTCCTTTTAAGACACCAACTGATATTTCCAATTATTTAAATTCGAGCAACCTTACTTCAATTGAAATTTATTATGAATCAAAAGACGGAAAGATTGCAAAGAAACTAAATGGAACAACACGACTCTTATCTAGCTCCAGTTTAAGTAGCACCAAAGAGAAAAATAACTACTATTTACTTGATCAATTTAAAAAATCACAAAACTCAAATAAAAGATTGATCTCAAACATAGAACTTTTATTAAACCTACGAGTCACCAACATACTCATCTCGGCAAAAAATAAAGATTACCTATTCAGCACATCCATAAACTCAAGTAAAAATCATATTGATTTTAAAAACCTTACACCAAGTCATTTTTCCTATAACAGCCCAAAAGGATCTTGTGATATGTGTAGAGGTCTAGGAGAAGTCTCTCTTATCGATCCTGATAAACTTTTTGATAACAAAGAAAAAAAAATATTAAATGGTGCCTCCACTTATTTGAGTGCGAAAAATAGGAAAATACTTTTACTTCTTTTATCATCATTTTTGGAGTCAGAGGGAATTGAAAATAAACCATTCAATAACTATTCAGAGGATGAAATAAACCTAATTCTTTTTGGTAATAAAAAAACTATTGAAATCGATCTGAATTTAAATAACTCAAAATACAAAACAAAGAGATTATATAAAGGCTTAACTCAACATATAAAAGATTTTAATTTAAATAAAAATTCTCTTAAAGAAAGTTCTCACCTAGATAACATAAGTGAAATTAGCCTTTGTCCCAAATGTAAAGGATCTAGACTTGCAAATTTCACGAATGAAATACTAATCAAAACATTTTCTATCGGGCAATTAACATCTTTGCCGTTAAATCAATTAAAAGAAGTAATTTTAAATATCAGAAAATCGCTATCCGGTAATGACCTATTAATTGGTGATAAAATTTTAAACGAGGTAAGCCAAAAGTTAGATTTTCTTAACCAAATAGGGTTGGGATATCTAACTCTAAATAGATCTTGCAAAACTCTTTCTGGTGGGGAGTCACAAAGGATTAGACTTTCCAACCAAATAAGCTCAAAACTTTCTGGAATCATATATGTTTTAGATGAGCCGTCAATAGGCTTACATCCATGCGACAATGACAAATTAATAGATGCAATAATAAGTTTAAAAAAACTAAACAACACAGTACTCATTGTAGAACATGACGAAGATACCATTAAAAGTGCTGACTACATTGTGGAAATAGGTCCAGGTGCGGGAAAATCCGGTGGTGAGGTATTGTTCCAAGGGAAATTAAACGAATTTAAAAACTCTTCAATATCAGAAACTGCTAAGTTCATCTATAAATCTGAAAAAAAGTATCTTATTACTAAAGTAAAAAGTAGTAAAAAACGTTATCTCACAATAGAAGGAATTAAAGAAAACAATCTAAAAGAAATCAATATCAAAATACCTCTTGGAGAAATAACATCAATCACAGGTCCAAGTGGTTCTGGTAAAAGTACATTAGTTCATAAAGTTTTATCCCCAGCAATTAAAAGAAGAATTTCAAATAAATCAAATCAAATCATTTATAAAAAAAATAACTACAAAAATATTAATGGGATCGAAAACATCGACCAAGTTATTGAACTTACTCAATCTCCGCTTGGTAGATCTCCAAAATCAAATCCTTGCACCTATTTAGGAATATTTGATTACATACGAAATATTTTTTCTCAAACAAATGAAGCAAAAGTAAGAGGGCTTACCCCGGGTCATTTTTCATTTAATGTCTCTAAGGGAAGGTGTGAAGCTTGCGAGGGTAACGGTGTAATCAAGACAGAAATGCAATTTCTTCCTGATGTATTAACTAAGTGTTCTATTTGCCTTGGCTCAAGGTTTAAAAAGGAAATATTGGACATTAAATTCAAAGGATTATCTATTGCAGACATCCTAAATCTTGAGGTAAACGAAGCATTAAATATCTTTAGTAATCATAAAAAGGTATACAAGTCTCTTCTTACTCTCAATGAACTTGGATTAGGATACCTGACGCTTGGACAATCATCTACCACTCTCAGTGGTGGAGAGGCACAGAGGGTCAAACTTGCGAAGGAAATTTCAAAAAACCAAAAGGGCCATTGTATCTACTTACTCGATGAACCAACGACAGGTTTACATTTCAAGGATATAAACAAGCTACTACTTTCATTTGAAAAATTGAGAGACAACAACGCTACCTTGGTAATTATAGAACATAACAAAGATATAATTATAAATTCAGATAACGTTATCGATTTAGGACCTTTGGGTGGAGATGAGGGCGGCGAGTTAGTGTATGAGGGAGATGTTAATGGATTAAAACAAACAAAGCAAAGCTTAACAGGCTTATACTTATGAACTTTGTAAACGATTTATCCTCAAAAGAACTTGATGACTTTAGAGATATAAAACTTAAAAAACCTCATCTCAGAAATTTATTCTTTATTGAGTCTTTAAAAGTTTACCTTAAAGCCCTAGACTCAGAAGTTAAAATAATTAAAACTATAACTACAAAAGATTGCTACAAGGAAAACAAGAATATTTTTAGCACTGGACAAGTGATTACCACAACGAATGAACTTCTCAATAGCCTAATTCAATTTAAATCTCACACAAAAGTTTTTGCTATTGCTGAGATACCGTCTGAAAATATTAATTTTGAAAAAGATATTATATTTTTTAACAACATTACCAGTCCAGAGAATGTAGGTGCTATTACAAGAAGTGCCTTAGCTTTTAATTTCAACCAAATAATTTATGACTCTGGCTCTTTAACTCCATGGAACCGAAGATCAGTGAGGGTTAGTACTGGTAACATATTTAAATTTAATACGGCTCGAGTAAGAAGTACTTTGAGCTTTTTTAATCAATGTAAAGAAAAAGGTTATGAAATAATATCGATGGCAAACAACCCTAAGGCGATTGATATAAAGTCTCTATCAGTGGGCGGAAAAAAGGTAATAGTTCTTGGAAGTGAGGGGCATGGCATCTCTGAGGAAATTTTAAAAATTTCTACAAAAGTGGTAAAAATACCTGTCAATCACTATGTTGAACACCTCAATGTTGGCCATGCTGCTGCTATTGCCTTTTACCAATTTTCCAAATAATTAAATTGTATTTTCGATACTATCCATCAAAGTAGACATTTCAATCGCCGACAATGCAGCTTCCCATCCCTTGTTTCCTGACTTTGTACCTGCTCTTTCAATCGCTTGTTCAATTGTATCTGTCGTAAGCACTCCAAAAATTGTTGGAACCTCATAGTCATAAGAAACTTTAGAAACACCTTTTGATACTTCATTTGATACGTAATCGAAATGAGGAGTACTTCCTCTAATAACCGCTCCTAAGCAAATAATTCCATCATATCTCTTCTCTTTGGCAAACTTTTTAGCGATCAAAGGGATTTCAAAAGCCCCAGGTACCCAGCAAGTGCTTATCTCATCCTCTTTTACACCGTGCCTTTTAAAACAGTCCTTTGCCCCAGAAACAAGTTTACTCGTAATTAGCTCATTAAATCTACCAGCTACTATCAGATATTTTTTATTGTTTGAAACCAAATTACCTTCATAAAGATTTTTCATTTCTAACCTCCGTATTTAAAAAATGATTTTTTTTATTTTTTTTTGCGATGAAGTATTTTCTATTTTTTTGATTGGGAAAGATTCCAAGATCAATTCTCTCTTCAATCTCAATATTATTTTCCAGAAGAAAATTTATTTTTTCAGGATTATTTGAAATTAATTTCAATTTATTGATATTAAATTTTTTCAAAAAAAGTAATGCCTGATGGTAATCTCTCATGTCATCCTTAAAGCCTAACTTTAAGTTAGCCTCAAATGTGTCAAGACCCTCGTCTTGAAGATTATAAGCATTCAATTTATTATTAAGACCAATACCTCTACCTTCTTGCTTTAAATAAATTAAATAACCATGACCGTAGTCACTTATTTTTTTTAATGACAAAGAGAGTTGCTCGCCACAATCACATCTCATAGAACCAAAAACATCACCAGTAAAACATTCAGAGTGAACCCTAACGATTGGGGTTTTACTCTCATTAGCACTTATCCCTAAAACAGAAAATGAACTTTCACCCTCATCAAAGTGATACATTTTGAACTCACCATATTTTGTTGGTAGTTTTGTTTCTATAAAATCTAAATTAAAAATTTTAATTATCTCATCAATTGAGACAATTTTAAGATCATGTTTTACAGAAAGTGCCTTAAGATCTTTCTTTTGGGCAATAGACCCGTCATTATTTAAAATTTCACAGATCACACCAACTTCCTCAAGGCCGGCAATTTTACACAAATCAACAGACGCCTCAGTATGTCCCCTCCTTTTTTTTAAGCCACCCTCAACGGCTATTAACGGAAAAATGTGTCCAGGCTTTAAGAAGTCACTAGATTTAGATTTTTTATCTGCCAGTTTTTTTATTGTGGTCAATCTATCTAAAAGACTAATCCCAGTAGTATTGTCTTTGTGATCAATAGAAACAGTAAATGCTGTAGTATGGCTAGAGGAGTTCTCGATAACCATTGGACTCAGATTTAATTTATCAGCGATAGCCTTTGACATTGGTGCACAAACTAAACCTCTTCCTTCATTTAACATTAGTAAGATTGATTTATCAGTAGCTCTACTAGCAGCTACAAAAAAATCACCTTCATTCTCTCGATCTTCGTCGTCCGTAATTATAAGGGGCTTACCATTAATTATATCATTTAGAATTTCTTCTCTATTATAATTCATCTTAGAATCTCTCTTATTGCATCGGTATTTGTGTTTTTTGAACTTTTAGAACTAATCAAGTTTTCTAAGTACTTTATCAAAATATCGAACTCTACATTAATCGAACTACCTACTTTAAGATACGAGAGATTTGTAAAGTTCCAAGAATGGGGTATGACAAAAACAGTGAAAGAATTTTCAAAAATATTGTTAATAGTTAAACTAACACCATTAATCGTGATTGATCCCTCTCTACAAACATACTTCTTATACTCAACAGGTATTAAAATCTCTAACTCGTAACTATTTTGATATCTATTTATTTTCCTTACTTTTCCACAAGTGCTCACATGCCCTGTCACAAAGTGGCCATCCAATCTTTCTCCAACACTTAGTGCTAATTCTAAATTAACTTTTTGTTGGGTTTTTAAATTTTTAAAATTAGTTTTTTCTAAAGTTGATTTAACACAATCGAAATAAAGAATATTATTTTCTTTTTTTACAAGTGTCTGGCAAACTCCATCTATCGCGATAGAATCATCTATACTTGGTGATAATTTCTCTGATCTCACCAAAAGCCTATATAAGTCGTTACTTTTTTTTGAAAAGCTTAGAACCACACCAATGTCTTTGATTATTCCAGTAAACATTATAAATAAGCCTCGAAATGTATCTCATTGCCAACATTTTTTAATCTAGATGTTTTTAAGAAAATTCTATCCTTTAGATCTGTGATATTAATTTCATCAGAGAAACTATGACCGGCGCCAATAATTGTCTGTGATTGATGAAAATAAATTTTATTAACGAGAGAGCTATCAAACAATTCCTTAAAAAGCCTTTTACCTGGTTCTGCAATTATCGAAAAAATACCAGCTTGATAAAGAGCCTCTAAGGTTGATCTCCAATTTCCATCGTGTGGAATAATCGAAAAAGGAAAGCCATCACCAAATAGCTTTTTACCATAATTTAAAAATATAACTTTTTCTGGATTTTTAAAGATAAAGTATTTTTGATAATCGAAGTCCTCAAGCCTGCCGTAAATGATTATTTTATGATCTTTTTTGTGGTCTTTAAAAGGTCCTAATCTAATATCAAGCTTTGGATTGTCTTTAATTACAGTTCCTAAACCAACAAGAACAGCATCATTATAAAACCGGAGATTATGAACAACCTCCCGAGATTTCTCTGATGTTATATATTTAGATTCTCCATTATTAAGTGCAATTTTACCATCGATACTAGATGCAACCTTCATTGATAGAAAAGGTAAACCAAAATTAAGATTGTGAGTATAAACTTCATTTAACATTTCACAATCTTCTTTAAGGACACCGATTAGGGTGCTTACGCCATTACTATTTAAAAATTTAACTCCCTGACCTGATACATAAGGGTTAGGATCCAATGCTCCGATAATAACTTTTTTTAGCTTTGAATTTAATATTAGCTCTGTGCAAGGAGGGGTTTTCTTATTGCGATGACAACAAGGCTCAAGTGTAGTTATTAACGTCATTCCTTCAACTGATCCAGTTTTTAGAATAGCATCTTGAATTGCATTAACCTCAGCGTGAGGCCCACCAGAAAATATATGAAAACCTTCTCCTAAAACTTTTTTATTATCTTCGTCATATATTAAGCACCCAACCATGGGGTTCGGAGAAGTTAAACCTCTGGCTTTTCCTGCAATATCGACTGCTTTACGCATAAGTGCCTTGTATTCGTCCATCCTCAAAAACTATCCAATAAAATCAAACAAGGCAACTAGCAAAAAAAAAGGGGAGTCAAAACTCCCCTTTGTATAAATAAAATTTATACTTTTACTTTCTAAAGTGCGTTCTTGAAAACAAAGATTGTACTGAAAGTAAAAATAACTAGTGACTCAATAAGAGCAAGACCAAGAATCATTGGTCCTTGAATTTTTTCCTGAGCCGAAGGGTTTCTTGCAATACCTTCTAGTGCAACAGAAGCAGCTCTAGACTGAGAAGCTGCGCCACCAAAAGCTACCAATGCAACAGACATAGCATAGAAAACGTTCATAGAATAAATATTCCAAAAACCTTCTCCCTCACCAGCGAAAGCAGCTGTTGAACCCATAGCGACTAATGCAATTGTTAATAATTTTTTCATAAATTCTCCTTTTAATTAATGATGCTCATCATGATCGTGATGAGCAGATGCTAAACTTATATAAACTAATGATAACGAAGTAAAAACATATGCCTGGACAAATGAAACCAGCATACCCAGGATCATAAAAACAATGGGCACGCCTTGTGGCACAAGATCACTAAAAACAGAGAGAACGATATGGTCACCCATCATATTACCTCTTAGTCTTAGAGCTAGTGACATAGGTCTTACAAAATTTGAAAGAATTTCTATCGGAAAAATAAGAATGGCCATGTACCACATTGGGCCAGCAAAATGTTTTAAATAGTTTAGTGTGCCCATCTTCTTACAACCTATAAGATTGTAATAAGCAAATGAGAATACACCCAGGGCAAGAGTTGTTGAAGTAAACTCAGTTGGGGGTAGAACACCAGGAATGAGTCCTGAGAGATTGCTAGTAAATATTACCAAAAATATAGTTCCTGCGAATGCAAAATAATCTGGTCCATCTTTTTCGCCAATTACGCTTTTACATTGAGCCATTATAAAGTTTCCATAACTTTCAACAAGGTTTCGCAATGTAAGACCCTTATCAGGAACTAAAGGGGTATCATTTGAAACTAGCTTTTGTCTGTAAGTAAAAGCAAGTACCACAAGAAATAAACTGATAAAAAGAAAGGTTAAAACATGTTCAGCTATTGGAAGATGAAATTTATGAATCAGTGAAGACGCCCAGGTAAATCCACCTGCAGCATGTGACGACTCAGGGATAACTGTTAAAAGGGTTAAGGTAAGTAATGTTTTGCTTTTTGCCAAAATTAACTCTCTTTTTTTGAACTCAAGGTTAAAAAGAAGATATGAATAACGTAATTAATAATCGCTATGAATACTCTATTCCCCATAAAATGCCAACCAATATATAGCGCACCAAATAAAATCACAAATTTGCCTAAAAAAATTGTAACTATTTGAAATTTATCAATTTTTACACCATTACCAAAATCTACAAGGAGCATTACTCCTTCAATTAACATTAGTTGATTAACTACAGTTCCAATATAAACTGCAAAAATACCAATAATTTCTTGATACCCATTGGTAAAAAAAGCACTTACCAAGGTAGTAGACAGGGTTAAAGTTAAATACTTTTTAACATCAATTTTTTTTAGAGAGCGCATGTTTTATCATTAACCACAAAATATTAAAGATGACGATAAAAAATATACCGAAGCCTAAATTTCTACTTACTAAACCGTACTCTACAAGCTTACTTACCCCAAAAGCGAGTGACAAAATCGTGCCAGGAAACGAGATTGCAAGTCCAATTACTTTAAAATACTTACCAAATTTCATAATTATTATCTTTTTGAAGACTTTTTTCTATGAATCAACCTTTCAATTCTAAGTTTTATCAAGCTTGAATTTGGAAAAAATTGATAAATATCGAGATATTCGTTGTAGCTCAATTTTAATTCTTGTTGCTCCTCAAAAATCAATCCTTTAAAAAACTTAACCTCGGATAATTGATCACGAGTAATTCCTTGCATGACTTCCAATTTATTAAGAAGGCTTTTAGCTTTTTTAATATTTGATAAAAAATACAAACTCATCGACTTTAAAATTATTAATGTAAAGTTATTATTACTTATTTTTATATCTTTTAAATTTATAACTACTTCAGTAAATTTCTGAATCTCAAACAAAGATTTAATATACCTTGAAAAATACTTCTCTTTTAGTTTTGGCTCTTTTTCAAAATTGTATAAATTTTTATACAAAGGAGCGCTTTCTCCATAATCTCTCAACATATTAAAATAAAGGTCTGCCAAATATATAGAAGATTTCGCTTTAAGTTCGGAAGTGTCTGCAATTTCATATGTTTGTTTAAAAACTTCCAGGGCACCATAAAGATCATTTAAATGAAAAGCTTTAACAACTCCTAATTGATGAAGCGCTTTGACTTTAAGTTTTAGGCTAAGATCAGATCTCAATGCACTCTCTAGCTTTTTTTCAGCAGCTTTAAATTTTTGAGAATCAATGGCTTTTTGAGCTTCTACTATTTCCCGATGGCCAATTGAATTGAAATAACAACTAGAAATTAAAGCAAGAAAAAAAAGACTAGGAATCTTTCTCATCTTTTTCTGGGTCTGCTACTTTTTCAACTGCTACTACTTTTTCATCATCCTTTAATCTAATAATACGAACCCCTTGGGTAGCTCTGCCCATTAGAGATATTCCAGATATAGTTGTCCTTATAACTTGTCCTTTGTCACTAATAATCATTAAGTCGTCTTTATCTGTAACTGGCTTTATGTCAATGATGTCACCATTTTTATCTGTCAGCCTCATTGCCAGAATACCTTTCCCACCACGAGTCTGTTTTCTATATTGTGAAGATTGAGTTCTCTTTCCATAACCTTTTTCTGTAACACTCAAAATCTCAACATCATCATCTATAATTTCCATCCCAATGATTTTTTCACTTTCCTCAATGTTAATCCCTTTAACACCTTGAGAAACTCGACCCATTGCTCGACAATCATTTTCAGAAAACCTAATAATTTTTCCAGAACTAGAACATAATAGCACATCTCTTGATCCATCTGTGAGCCTCACTGCTCTTAAGGAATCCCCGTCTTGTATTTTTATTGCCCTTAAGCCACTTTGATTAATCCTATTATAATCACTTAAGGATGTTTTTTTAACTAACCCACGCTCAGTACCAAAAATAAGGAACTTATCTTCTCTTTTCATTTCTTTTGGAACACATAATATCTCTTTAACTTTATCACCTGGATCCAGTTGAATTAAATTTACGAGGTTTCTCCCTTTTGAAGTCCTTGTTCCTTCAGGTAGGTTAAAAACTTTTAAAGAGAAAACCTGCCCTCTATTTGTAAAGAACATTAATTCAGAGTGAGTATTTGCAGTAAATATGTCTGTGTAAAAGTCCTCATCTGACCCCGTAGAAGCACCTTTAACACCTGTACCACCTCTTTTTTGCGTTCTGTAGGTATCAATTGCCATTCTTTTTACATATCCCTTATGGGTAATTGTTACTATTTGCTCCTCTGATTTAATGAGGTCTTCGATTTGAATTTCGTCTTGGTCCTCAATAATTTGAGTTTTTCTTGTATCGCCAAACTTTTCTTTTATCTCTACAAATCCATCTCTTATTATTTGATTAACTCTATTAGGAGACTCTAAAATTGACTCAAGGTCTGCAATGAGTTCAAGTATCTCGTTATAATCTTTAATAATCTTATCTCTTTCAAGACCTGTTATTTTCTGAAGTCTCATATCCAATATCGCTTGAGATTGAATTTCAGAGAGAGAAAATCTAGAACCTAGTTTTTCTCTAGCTTCGCTTGGACCAGAGGACTTTTTAATTAAATTAACGATTTCATCAATGTTTTCAACCGCAACTTTTAAACCTTCTAAAATATGAGCTCTTTCTTTTGCTTTTTTTAAATCATACATTGTCGCACGGACAACAACTTCTCTTCTATGGTCAATAAAGGCACTTAATTGATCTTTAAGATTCAATACCTTTGGTGCTCCATTAAGAATAGAGAGGAAAATAATACCAAAGCTAGTTTGCAACTGAGTCGATTTAAATAATTTGTTTATTATTACATTTGGTATCTCACCTTTTTTTAAGTCTATCGCAATTCGAATACCTTCTTTATTTGACTCATCTCTAATATCCGAAATTCCTGTAATAATTTTTTGATTTACTAAATTCGCGATTTTCTCAATAAGATTTGCTTTGTTCACCTGATAGGGTAACTCATTGACAACTATTCTGTGACGATCCTTTCCAAAATCCTCTGTATCTACGGAGGCTCTTATTTGAATAACTCCCTTACCGTTTAGATATGCCGATTTAATTCCTTTTGAGCCATGGATGATACCACCTGTAGGAAAATCGGGGCCTGGAATGATTTCCATTAATTTAGAAATATGTGTTTCGGGGTCGTCCAGCAATAAAATTAACCCATCAATTACTTCAGACAAATTATGTGGAGGGATATTTGTGGCCATCCCAACGGCAATACCTGAAGAACCGTTAATCAAAAGGTTTGGTATCTTAGTTGGAAGAACCTTTGGTTCATTTAGGCTGTCGTCATAGTTTGGTTGCCAATCTACAGTTTCCTTTTCTAAGTCTTGAAGCATTTCTTCAGAAATCTTTTTCATTCTGATTTCTGTATACCTCATCGCCGCGGCACTATCCCCATCTATTGAACCAAAATTGCCCTGTCCATCTACCAAAGGGTATCTCAAACTAAAATCTTGAGCCATTCTGACTATCGTGCTGTAAACCGCAGAGTCTCCATGAGGGTGATATTTACCAATGACATCGCCAACGACTCTCGCCGACTTTAAAAAAGGTTTATTATGATAATTACCGAGCGTACTCATTGCGTATAATACTCTTCTGTGAACGGGTTTTAAACCATCCCTTACATCCGGTAGTGCGCGCCCAACGATTACGCTCATGGCATAGTCGAGGTAACAGTCTTTCATTTCTTTATCTATTGAGATACCACTAATGTTTTGATCCATGCTTTTACCTAAAACCTTAAACGTCTAAATTTCTTACACTAAGTGCATTTTCTTCTACAAATTGTCTTCTAGGCTCAACTGAATCACCCATTAACAAAGAAAATACCTGGTCACTTTCTATAGTGTCCTCAAGTTTAACCTGAAGCAATCTACGATTTTCAGGATTCATAGTTGTCTCCCATAGTTGCTCAGGGTTCATCTCACCTAGACCTTTATATCTTTGGATATATGCGCCTTTTTTAGAAGAGGACATTAGGTGAGCACTTAAATCATTTAAATTATCGAAGTGAAAAATTTCATCTTTAGAAGTAGTAATTTTATAATCACCTTTATAATAATCTACTAATGACTCGTGGATATTCTTTAAATCTTTAAAATCTGCTGACGATACTAAATAATGGTTTATCGAAAAAGTTTTTCTTTTTGCTGCAGTCTTTATTTCGATTTTTAATCCGTAAGCACCATGCTCAACATCTTCTTTTATTTGATAACTATATTTTTTAGTAGGATGATTTTTAAATTCCTCTAAGGACTTTTCAATGGCGTCTTTTAGTGATTTTTCATTTTTTAAACACTCTTCATTAAAATCCTTATTACAAACTAACTGATCAAGTAAGTTGGAGTCGAAATGGTTATTATAACTTTTAAGCATTTCTTGATATTTCAGTACGTTTTTAACAATTTTTTGAACATTCTCTGAACTTATATCTTCACCATTGAAGGACACACTCAAATCATTTACAGAGTTTGAAATTAAAAACTCTTGCAGCTCAAAATCATCTTTTAAATATTTCTCTGACTTTCCTTTTTTGAATTTGTATAAAGGAGGCTGAGCAATATAGATGTAACCTCTCTCAAGTAACTCAGGGAATTGACGATAAAATAAAGTTAGTAAAAGTGTGCGTATGTGAGAACCATCAACATCTGCGTCTGTCATAATAATGACTTTATGATATCTCAACTTACCTACATTAAAATTATCTTTTCCAATTCCTGTCCCTAGAGCCTGTACCAGCATTTTAATTTCATTATTAGCAAGCATCTTGTCATATCTAGCTTTCTCAACGTTTAAAATCTTACCTTTTAATGGCAAAACTGCTTGTGTCTTTCTATCTCTACCTTGTTTTGCAGAACCACCCGCAGAGTCACCCTCGACTATGTAAATTTCACAAAGAGCAGGGTCTTTCTCTTGGCAATCAGCCATCTTTCCTGGGAGTCCTGATACTTCTAATGCTGATTTTCTCCGGGTTAGCTCTCTTGCTTTTCTAGCTGCCTCTCTTGCAACTGCTGCATCAATAGTTTTTCTAATAACCGTTTTGGCAATATTAGGGTTTTCTTCAAGGTATGATTTAAGGGCGTCTCCTACTAAAGAATTTACAATACCCTCTACTTCACTATTTCCAAGCTTTGACTTGGTTTGACCTTCAAATTGTAGCTCTGGCAGTTTAACTGAGATAATAGCGGTTAAACCCTCTCTCATGTCATCACCAGTTAAGTTTGTTTTAATGCTTTTTAGTAAGTTGTTCTCTTTTCCATATTGATTCAAGACCCTCGTCAGAGCTGTTTTAAAACCACTAACATGAGTTCCCCCTTCAGGGGTTGATATCGCATTGGCATAACCACTTAAAACTTCAGAATAGGAGTCTGTCCACTGCATTGCTATTTCAACTTCGTAATCCTCTCTGCTCTGAGAGATATATATAACTTTTTTATGAAGAATCGTTTTAGCTCTGTTAAGCCAGTTTACAAACTCTGAAATCCCCCCTTCATAATGAAAGGTATCTTTCTTTTCCGTTCTTTCATCTTTCAATGAAATTTTAAGACCTCTATTAAGAAAAGCCATTTCTCTGAATCTATTAGCTAGAGTATCATAATTAAATTCATGAATTTCAAATATCTGGTTATCTGGTTTAAAAGTCACAGCTGTTCCAGTCATTGATTGATCTGGTAGTTCACCTACCACAGCAAGAGGCTTGACAGCTTTTCCTCGTTCGAATTTTAGAAAGTGAAGCTTGCCGTGCTTTTTGATTTCAAGATCTACATATTTACTTAATGCATTAACGACAGCCGCTCCAACTCCATGCAATCCTCCAGAGACCTTGTAGGCACCACCCTCCTCATTAAATTTACCTCCTGCATGAAGTTTCGTGTAAACAAGTTCCGCGGCTGAAATCTTCTCTTTTGAATGTATTTCAACAGGTATACCTCTTCCATCATCAATAACAGTGACCGAATTATCAGGGTGAATAATTACTTTTATTTCTGAGCAAAAACCTGCAAGTGATTCATCTACAGCATTATCAACTATTTCATAAACTAAATGATGCAATCCTTTCGAGGATGTATCTCCAATATACATACCAGGTCTCTTTCGCACAGCCTCTAATCCTTCCAAAACTTTTATTTGGTCTGCTGTGTATTTTTCATCCATTTTCGCTATTGATTGTGTTGTATTTTCCAAATTTACCCTCTATGGCTTATGAGAAAACCCCATCTGAAACATTGATAATTTTTACTTTTTCATCTCCTAGAAACAACTCATTATTCGCGCTTGTTAAAAAGACTTGAGATTCTAGGTTTTCCAAAAATAATAAAAGTTGTTTCAATCTTATATGGTCTAACTCTCCAGAAACATCGTCAATTAAAACTATAGGAGATTCATTAATTTTACAATACAGGACCTTTATAAATGCAAATAAGATGCTGAAATAACTCATTTTTAATTGGCCTAGACTTCCATACTCTTGAGCCAAAAAACCCTCAAGAAAAACCTCATAATCATCCTTATGTTGTCCGCTCAAAGTGGTTTTTAAAATAGTCTCTTTTTGTAGATCTTTTGAAAATAAATCCAGTATCTCTTCAGACTTCAACCCAACAAATTTAGACTTAAGATTAAGTGATAAACTTAATTTTTCACCGAAAATATTTTCAAATATTCTCTCTAAGAAGGGATTTACTATTTCTATTAACTCTGATTTTTTTATCGTAAGAACCTTTGTTAACCTAGCGAGTTCTTCATTATAGATTTGTAAAAGCTTTTTATCGAAATCAACCTTGCCCTTAAGCATAGCACTTTTATGCTTAAGGTACTTTCCATACGAGCCACTCAGTTTTTTAAATTCTGAGTCCAATAACCCAAAGAGACTATTTATTTTATCCTTTCTAAATGTTGAATCATTAAAAAACAAAAAGGCATCATGAGGGCTAATAAATACCATTTTCAACTTATTCCTGGAGACTTTTTTATTATTTAAAAAAAATGTTCCGCCTGACGATAATTGTTTTCCACTTATATAGTTTTCTATATTTCCTTTTTTGAATGTGGCGTTAAATATAATTTCGCCTTTTACACAATCCGTACTTAGCATTTGTGGAAAAGAGTTTTTTTTACGAAAACTCTTACCTTGAAAAAGGTAATAGATAGCTTCAAGAAGATTTGTTTTTCCATTTCCATTATTACCAATAATTACATTGATATCTTTTGAAAACGTTAGTAATGACGGTTGAAGATTTCTAAAATTTTCAACTTTAAATTGTTTTAATGAGTTTTTATTCAAAACTTAGAATTATAATTTTAATGGCATTATTATACCGAGGTAATTTGGCTGATTAGGAGTTTTTAATACTATAGGACTAATCTCATTGTTTAATTCAAAATATATTTCATCTGAGCTCATTACTCCAAGTGCATCTACAAGGTATTTTGCATTGAAGCCTATTTCTAATGTATCTCCATCATATTTAATAGGCACTATTTCCTTTGCTTTTCCTAGGCTGGGATGATTTGCACTAAGCTCTGCTTTTCCTGAGCTAACCTTTAATCTTATTTGGTTAGATTTTTCATTTGAAATTACTTTAATTCTTTTCACTGCATCAAAAAATATATTTTTTTCTACACAAAAATTTGTCTTTGTCTTATTAGGGATGACTGCTTGGTATTTAGGGTAATCTCTAGATATTTGCCTTATTGATAATTCATAGTCTTCATTATTTTTAATATATATGAACGTATCATCAATATATAAATCTAAGTTATCCACACTCTTTGATTCACATATTCTTTTTAGTTCTTGAATTCCCTTTTTTGGAAGTATTACTCCATTTAATAAATAATCATTACCAGCACCAACAAAGTCAGTCTCCAGCATTGATAAACGATGCCCATCAGTTGCAACCATTCTTAATGATTCATTAACTTCTTGTAAAAATACGCCATTTAGATAGATTCTCGTTTCATCATTTGAAACTGCATACGAAGTTAGAGCAAGCATTTGAAGAAGGGAAAATTTTGATAAACTTATAGGAGTGGAGTTTTCAGGAAAAGGACAAAAACTAAAATTTTCATTCTCATAAGTTAAGAGTTGATAGAAACTATTCTCTGTAGATAACTTGAGTAAATTATCTTGACTTGAAAATTCAAAACAAATTTTCTCGTCTGTTAGTTCTTTTGTTATATCAAATAAACTTTTACTGTTGGTTTTAAATTCGAACTCACTCTCTGAAAAACCATTTGCTGTTACCTTGGCAAATATTTCATTATCAGTAGATAAAATCTCGATCTTGCTTTTTTTAACTTTAAATAAACACTCATTTACCTGGCCATTTGAAGCTTTTTTTTCTGAAATAGAGATTATTCTGCTAAGTGCTACTTTTAAATCTTTACCGTTTATAGTGAATTTCATTTTTTATCCCAATCATCAATTTAAATAATTTTTATCTTTTTTAAGACGTCAAATCAAATGACTAAATTAAATAATATAAATATATAATTAATAATATATATTTATATAGGTGTGGAAAAGTGGACATCAAAGTTAAATACTTGTTTTTACTGCTTTTTGAAATCCTTTTTAACTTTATAAATGTTTATAAATTTACTCTTTAAGAATAATTTATTTCGTGGATTCTAGTTTTTTATAGCCTGGAATAACTTTATGTATATAGGCCGTGGATTAAAATGTGGATATTTTTTCTGCTGTACGTTAACTCGAAGATTTTCGGGTAAGTTTTCCACATAATTATTCAATTGTGGAAAAGGTTTTCCTCAAAGTTGTTCTTTGTTGATAACAAGTTGTTCACATAATGTGAAAATGTGAAAAAAATCAGAGAGAGTTTTCAATTTCAATTATTTGTCTCGATAACGCAAGGTCGCTTTTTATTGATGATTTAACCTTCTTAATCGCATGCATTACTGAAGTGTGGTCTCTTCCAGAAAAGTATTTTCCAATTTCTTGTAATTTGGAGTTGATTACCTTTTGAGATAGGTACATTGCCACATGTCTTGCATTTGTGATTTGCTTGGTTCTTGTTTTGGACTTTATATCTGCTAGTGTGATTTTGTAGAATTGTGCAGTTGTTCTTGTTATATGCTCAAGAGTAATTCTTTTTTCATTTGCACTGTCACTTAAGACCAAAAGCTCTTTGACCATTTCCATATCTATATCAACTTTCATTACTTCAGAGTAAGCAGACAACTTAATTAATGATCCTTCCAATTCTCTAATACTTGTTTTTATGTTGTTGGCAATGGTGGAGATTATGTCGTCACTTATGAACAGATCTAACTCGTATGCTTTCTTTTTTAGGATGGCCATTCTTGTTTCGAAATCAGGCTTTTGTATGTCGATAACTAAGCCCCACTGGAGGCGAGTCCTAATTCTCTCAGCGATACCATTTATTTCTTTGGGGGGCTTGTCTGATGTAAATATTAGTTGCTTACCTTTATTGTGAAGCTCGTTAAATATATGAAAAAATTCGTTTTGTGTTCCATGTTTGTTTTCGAGCTCATGGATGTCGTCAATCATTAGCACATCAATTTTTTCACTGTATTTTTTTTGAAAAGATCCCAAAGTATTATTTTGAATTGACTCAATCATTTCTTTCATAAATTCTCGAGCGGTGATGAGGCACAAATTTAGCTCTGGATATTTTTCAAATATTTTATTTGCAACAGAGTGAAGTAAATGAGTTTTTCCTAACCCAGAATTACTATATATATAGATTGATGGATATCTTCCTGGTTGATTGGGTCTTGAAGGCTCTTCTGCAACTGCTTTCATGGTTACAAATGCCATGTTGTTAGATGGACCTATAATAAAGTTATCAAAAGTTTTATTTGGGTCGATAATTAGGTTTTGGTTTTGTCCTTCAATATGCTTCAAGTATTTTGACTCGGCGTTATCTTGCAAGTCCTGGTTGGTGGGATTTAAGTTTAGCTTAAAAGTGGCGTCCTTTACTGATTTTAATTTTTGAGGAATTTCAGGTGCTTCTATCCCAACTGCAGCCAGGGCTTCTTGTGGGTTTAAAGTATCAACTTTTTCATTAACAACGAAAATTAGCTTAAGTTTTAATCCTAGAATCTGGCTTATAGAGTTTTCAATTAGCTCAATAAAGCTGTCCTCTATTTGATTTTTTACATAGTTACTTTGAACATTAAAAAAAACTTCTTTTTCAGTAATTTTGCCTACCGAAAAGGTTTTTTGGAAATAAAGGCTATATTTTAGTGGAGAGATAGATGCTTTTAAGAAGCTTTTAATTTCGCTGGAAAGAAGTTCGAGGTCCTTAGAGCTATAGTGGCTTTCAGCCTGTGTTTGAAGAGCGCTGGTTTGTGCTTCATTTTTATTTAAATTATTGAAATTACTTAATGTATTTGTACTTGAGGTTTGCGGCTGAGATGAGTTAGTTGAAATTTCTTTGGAAAAAAAGTGGTTAAAAGGAAATTCGTTGTTGCTCATTAGTTTGGACCCTGTAGATTTTTCATTTTTTAGGGGTAACTAGATAACATGTATTAATGGTTAAAAGCAATTTTAAACCTATTACTTGTTGTCGGCATTGACTTAATAAGTGACAGGATATAGACAGATATTTTATTAAGATACAAATATATAGAGGCATCTGATATGAGTAAAAGAACATGGCAACCTAAGAAGAAAAAAAGACTTAGAGTACACGGTTTTCTAAAAAGAATGTCTACATCGTCTGGTAAAAACATCATTAACGCCAGAAGAGCGAAGGGTAGGCATCAATTAACTGTAAAGACAGGTGAAAAGTAATCACAAAGGTTTCGAAAATCGAAATACTTTTCCAAAAAACTATAGATTAATAAATAAATCTGACTTTAATATGTCAGGCAGTAGATTCTTAGTAGAATTTCCTCTGAAAGTAGTGTTTAAAACTCGAGATGATTGTGTTTCCAGCTCTAGACTTGGATTAGTCGTCTCTAAAAAATTTTCAAAGTCTGCAGTCAGCAGAAATTATGTTAAAAGAGTTTTAAGAGAAAGCTTCAGAACTTCAAAACTCGTTCACGAGGGGTTAGATCTAATCGCCATATTATCTAAGCCAGTGCATGGTATAGAAAAAGAACTTTTGGGTAATTTTATAACCGAAAAATTTAAAAAAATTGAAGGTAGGGTGTTATGGGCTCAGAGCAAAAAAGAGCGCTAGTCGCAGTTGTAATATCGGGTATTTTTCTATTTGGGTGGCAAAAAATCTATTCACCTGTGAATGTTGGCAAAGTGGTACAGGAAAACGAATTAAAAAAGAACATTTCTTCTGGCGAGTTACCTGTTTCCAAGCCCAATACTAATCAAGTGCAAAATGATCGTTCGAAAACGATAAACCTTGATGTCCCACTAAGCCTAAAGGAATTTATCATTACTGTTGCAGGTGAGTCTGGTGAAGTTGCGATGAGTAATTCATTATCTGTTAAGAACTTTATTTCAAATAGCTCTTTATTTGATTTTCATCAGGTTGTAGGGAAAAGCTTTTTTACGAGCTTCTATGTGGAAAAAGATGGGGTTAGTAAAAAACTAGTAGTTGTAAACGATATAAAGGATGATGGTAAGTATCAAACTAATATTCCTGGTTTGTTTGTAAAGCTGGAACAGAGCCAAGCAGGTACAAGACTGGGTTTTGAAAGCCAAGTACCTTTTAGGTTATCTCTAGAGCTTGGTAGTTCTGCGGACAGAACTGATAATGGATATTATAGAAAGTTAAAAACTTACTTTAAGGGTGAAGTAAGTGAGTTAGAATTTGGAGAGGATGATTCACTCATATCAAAGTCTAAATGGTTTGCGATTGATCATAATTATCATTTATTTGCGCTCGTAGGAGAGGAAAATAAGTCTTTCAGTGCAAAGTCAAATGAAAGTGGTTTAATTAAAATTAATTTCAATGAATTATCAAACTTTTATGAGTTTGATTTACTATTTGTTAAGAAAAATTATGACTATTTAGTAACATTAAACAACGGATTGAGTGCAACAATTGAGTTTGGTTTCTTTGGATTTCTGGCTATACCAATTTTGAGGATGCTGCAGTTTTTTTATGAGTACTTTCCGAACTACGGTGTTGCGATAATAATTCTTACGCTATTAATTAGGCTTTTTACATTTCCTCTTCAGTATAAATCTTTCAAAAGCATGAAGAAAATGCAGAAGCTACAACCTGAGCTAAATAAGCTCAAGGAAAAATATCAGGATAATCCTCAAAAGATGCAAGCGGAGACTATGGAGTTGTTTAAGAGATCGGGAGCAAATCCATTAGGTGGATGTTTGCCAATGCTCTTACAGATGCCTTTTTTCTTTGCCTTCTACAAAGTTCTTTCTGCAGCAGTTGAGTTGGTGGGAGCTCCATTCATTTTTTGGATTAATGATTTATCAACGAAGGACCCTTATTTTGTCCTGCCTGTGCTTTTAGCGGTTGTTATGTTTGGACAGCAAAAACTTACCCCTACTCAAACGGCTGACGCGACTCAGCAGAAGGTAATGATGTTCATGCCGATCGTTTTTGGTTTTATCATGAAGGATTTGCCGAGTGGGTTAGTGCTTTATATTTTTATCTCAACACTTTTTGGTATTCTTCAGCAGTTATACGTCTACAAGAAAACTGACTAAAAACCCATATGGATACTATTATAGCATGCAGCTCGGGCTCAGATAAAAATGTAGCAATCTCCATAATAAGAATTAGTGGGTTTGATGATTTAATTGTTTTTAATAATTACTTCGATATAGATTTAAATAAGGTTGCGCCTAGGAAGGCTTACTTTTGTAAAGTACTTGATGGCCAGGGCGTTTTCCTAGATGATGTTGTAATTACATATTTCAAATCACCCTTTTCATACAATGGTGAAAATATTTTAGAAGTGTCTGCACATGGAAATGTTTTAAATGTTAAAAATATTATTAACATGTTTGAAAGAGCTGGGCTTGCAAGACCGGCTGAAAATGGTGAGTTCACTTTAAGGGCTCTTAGAAATAAAAAGCTGACGTTGTCTCAGGTAGAGGGCTTGGGCCAAATGTTAAATTCAAGTACTGAGTATGATTTAAGAGAAGGTCTTTCATTGTTAAACGGTAGTTTAAACAGGGACTACCAGTCACTTTATAAATCATTGAAAGAATTAATGATTACATTTGAGTTGATGATGGATTTCTCTGAGGATGTGGGTATTGATCATCTTAGGAAAAGAGTACAAATATCAATTGATAACTTTGGCAGTGTGTTCTCAGGCTTACTTGAGCGAGCTAAATTTGGAAAAAAGAGATATTTATCTCTTGATATGTGTCTTTTTGGGAAACCAAATGCGGGGAAAAGCACATTGTTTAACTCAATTCTAAGTCTAGAAAGAGCCATTGTTTCCAAGGTGCCAGGTACTACGAGGGACTACATCTCTGAGTCGATAGTGTTTAATAATAATGAGTTTAGATTAGTAGATACCGCAGGCGTGAGAGATTCATCTAATGAGGTTGAAATAGAAGGGATTGAAAGAAGTAAATCTCTGTTGATGGATTCGTTTTTCAAGATATTGGTTACTGCAGAAATTGAAGATATTAACGATTTAATATCAGGAGTTGAGTACGACTTAGTGGTGGTTACACACTCTGAAGGTTTAGACCTAGCTAGTGTTGATGAAAAGCTAGTTAATCTTGCAAAGCTAGCTCCTGTTTTAATCGTTGAAAAGTCCAATATTGCAACGGGCTTTCATATCCCAAAATTTGTTGTGTTTCGTAAGGATTCCCCCCAAAGTGCCTTATTAGAGGTCATTGAGGAAATGTTGAGTGATCATCTGTATGGCAGCTATTTTAACGAAAAAATAAAAAATGGTTCGATAGGACCAGGTGAGAGTGGTTCGATAGGACCAGATGAGAGTGGTTCGATAGGACCAGATGAGAGTGGTTCGATAGGACCAGATGAGAGTGG
>MDTG01156158.1_pt1 | contig 23126 bp, 22 predicted proteins | sample 811421 | NCBI WGS metagenome assembly MDTG01 (sample SAMN05326645, study PRJNA326480) | marine metagenome | isolation source: seawater | place: Pacific Ocean: South East | collected 2011
ATATTGAGGCAACAGAAGTTGAACTTGATGATAATCAAAGAATTAAGACAGATAAAAATTTTAGAACTAATCAAAGCAATATTTATGCCATAGGCGATGTTATTGATGGTCCGATGTTAGCTCATAAGGCGGAAGATGAAGGAATAGCTGTTGCAGAAAATATTGCTGGTCAGTCAGGTCACGTGAATTATGATACTATACCGGGAGTCATATACACAAAACCAGAAGTTGCTTCAATAGGGAAAACTGAAGAACAGCTTAAAGAAAAAAATGTAGATTATAAAATTGGTAAATTTTCTTTCATGGCAAATTCAAGAGCAAAAGCTATTGATGATGTGGAGGGATTTGTAAAAATTTTAGCTGACGCAAGAACTGATAAAGTATTAGGAGCGCACTTAATTGGTCCACATGCAGGTGAATTAATAGCTGAAATTGGCATTGCTATGGAATTTGGTGCAAGTTCAGAAGATATCGCAAGAACTTGCCATGCCCATCCTACTTTTTCTGAAGCAATTAAAGAGGCTGCACTTTCGGTAGATAAAAGAGCTATACACTCTTAAAATAGACATAAATTAGGCTTATATTTTTTTAAACTTAAATTTATGATACTAAAATAATTAAATTATGAATTTTATTGTGATTATTCAAAGTAGAATGACATCACGACGTTATCCTGGAAAAATGCTAGCTCCTTTTTTAGGAAAACCTGTATTGTCTCATGTTGTAGATCGACTTAAAAAAACCAAAATTTCATCTCAGATCATTTTAGCTACAAGCGAAGAAAATTCAGATGACCCACTTGCCACTTATAGCAATCAACTTGGATTAAAAGTTGTGCGAGGATCACTTGATGATGTGATGAAAAGATTTGTGTTATGTTTAGAACATTATAAATGTGATGCTTTTTTTAGAGTTTGTGGAGATAGTCCTTTATTACTTCCGTTTTTATTTGAGCATGCGGCATCAATTTTTAGAAAAAATAATTTTGATTTAGTAACTAATATCTTCCCAAGATCCTTCCCAGCAGGAATGACTGTTGAATTAATAAGAACCAAAACATTTTTGGAAGCTCAAAAAGATATCTATCAGAGTGAGGATCGGGAACATATAACTAGATATTTTTATAATAATCATAAAAAATTTAAGATATATAATATTGAATGTGCAAATTCTTCATATCTAAACCTAAAACTCGCAGTTGATAATCCAGATGATTTAAAAAAAATTGAAGAATGGCATTCAACTCAAGATAAAAATTATGAGGATATTTTTCCTATACTTTCAAAGTAATGATTGGATATTACTAAGATGTATTATGAATAAGAATTAATGTAGAGAATGCAAATTGAACGACAAAAAAAAAATTAGAGCAGCAGTAATTGGTCTTGGTGTAGGAGCACATCAAGCAAAAACGTTATCAATGTATTCAAATTGTCAATTAGATTGGATATGTGATTTTGATGAAAAGAAACTTAAAAAGTTTGGTCAAGAATTTCCTAAAGCAAATCAAACTACAAATGATAAAGACGTATTAAATGATCCAAATATAGATCTTGTTTGTATAGCATCATATGATCAATTTCATTACCAACAAGTTATTACAGCTCTTAATAACGGAAAGAATGTATATGTTGAAAAACCTATTTGTTTAACAAAAAAAGAGATTTTAGATATTTATCAAAAATTAAAAACTTATCCAAATCTTAGGTTATCCTCGAATTTAGTTTTAAGGACATGTCCACTTTTTGAAAAAGTTCGTAAGGCAGTTCAAAAAAATGAAATGGGAGACATATATCACTTAGAGGCAGATTATTTGTGGGGCAGAAAAGAAAAACTAATTTCTGGTTGGAGATCAGATACGAAATTATATTCAATTATACATGGAGCTGCTATTCACATGATAGACCTTGTTTTGTGGATAACAGGTAAAAGACCAGTTTCAGTTCAAGCTTTGGGTAGCAATATTATTGCTAAGGATACAAAACAAAAAAATAATGATTTTGCGATAATATTATTAAAGTTTGAAAATAACATGAGTATTAAAATTTCTGCTCATGGCGGTTGTGTGCATCCACATTTTCACTCCTTAAAAGTTTATGGTGCCAATTCTAGTTTTATACATGAATCTGTAGGAACATTTTGGGTAGACTCGAGCAATCCTGATCAAAAATTTAGACCTGAAACAACAGAATACCCTGCAAAGACTAAAAGAGATGAAGCTTTAATTTCTTTTTTAAACTCGATTATAGATATTAATAAAAATTCTTTAGTTTCAGAAAAAGAAGTTTTTGACAGTATGAGTATATGTTTATCTGCAGAACAAGCTATCAAGACAGGACAAATAGTTGACATAGAGTACTTGTAATATTCATATTCAAATTTATAAAGGTTAAATATGTATAATATACCCTTTGGAAAACCAATGATTGGTAAAGAGGAAAAAGAGGCAGTAATAAAAATTATGAATGGCCCGATATTAGTTCATGGTCCAGCATCTACAATGTTTGAAGAACAGTTTTCAGTTTTTACAGGTGCTCCACATGCTGTAAGCGTTTCTTCTTGTACAGCAGGCATGCATTTAATTTACTTTGCACTGGGCTATGGTGCGGGTGATGAAGTAATTATTCCAGCTCAGACTCATATTGCTACTGCACATGCAGTTGAATTAACAGGGGCCAAACCTGTATTCGTAGATGCTGAAAAAAATACTGGTAATATAGATATCGATGCTATTGAGTCAGCAATTAATTCTAGAACCAAAGCTATTGCAGTAGTTCATTATCTTGGTGTGCCTGTAGATATGCCAGAAGTTTCAAAAATTGCAAAAAAACACGATCTTTTTTTACTTGAAGATTGTGCATTGGCTCCTGGAGCAAAAGTTAATGGAATTCATGTTGGGCTACATGGTGATGCTGGTGTTTTTTCTTTTTATCCTGTTAAACATTTAACAACGGCAGAAGGTGGTATGATTATCCTAAAGAACGAAGATTTTGCTAAAAAACTTAAATTATTAAAAGCATTTGGTGTTAATAGAACTCATGGAGAGCGTAAAATTCCTGGCATGTATGATACAGAAGCATTAGGATTTAATTATCGAATGAGTGAAATTCATGCAGCTATTGGCATAGAACAAATAAAAAAATTACCATCTTTTCTTATGCAGCGAGAAAAAAATTTTAATCACTTAGAAAAAAAACTAAAAGATCTTTCTGATATCAGTATTCTGCCTCAACCAGTAAATGATAAGTTTCGTAGCTCACATTATTGTTTGGGCATGATGCTTGATCAAAGTATTGCTTTAAAACGATCAGTTTTGATGGATTCCTTATCAAAAAAAGGAATAGGCACAAGCATCTATTATCCACAACCAGTTCCTAGAATGTCTTTTTATCAATCAAAATATGGTTACTCAGAAAATAAGTATAAAAACGCTGCTGCTATCAGCGATCGCATTATTGCATTACCAGTTGGACCCCACTTGAATTTGACTGATATGGATTGTATTTATAAATCAATTAAAGAATTATTGACTGAAATTAATGTTTGATTTAGACAAAATTAAAGGTAAGCGAGTTGCTATCACCGGTGGTGCAGGTTTTATAGGTCATAATTTGGCTTTAAAACTTATTGAGCTTGGTGCAGAACCACATGTTATAGACGGACTACAAGTAAATAATATTGGTTTTTATACAAGTGGTTATGGAAATAATCCTAGTGCCGAAAGGTATATCGCTTTTATAAATGAGCGTTTATCACTACTTAGAAAAGCAAAAGTGGGATTACATATAATTGATATTAGAGATTATCATGTTGTAAGTCATACTCTCACATCAATAAAACCTGATGTGATAGTTCATTTAGCTGCAATAGCTCACGCTAATAGATCTAATAAAGATCCATTTTCAACTTTTGATCACAGTATGAGAACATTAGAAAATGTACTTGATGCAGCAAGATCAGAGGGCACTCACATCATTTATTTTTCTTCTTCTATGGTTTATGGAAATTTTGATGGAGAGGCTGTAACAGAAGAAAGAGTTTGTAATCCAATGGGAATTTATGGTGCTCTAAAGTATGGTGCTGAAAAACTTGTAATTGGGTATAATCAAGTTTTTAATATACCTTATACAATCATTCGTCCTTCAGCTCTTTACGGTGAGCGTTGTGTTAGTAGGAGAGTGGGTCAGGCTTTTATTGAAAATGGGTTGATAGGAGAGAATTTGACAGTAAATGGAGATGGTGAGGAAGGACTTGATTTTACATACATTGATGATCTTTTACAGGGCATTATTCTTTCAATAATAAAACAAGATAGTAAAAACCAAATTTTCAATATTACATATGGTGCTGCACGATCTATAAATCAGTTAGCAGAAATAGTTATGAACTTTTTCCCTGGAATAAAATTAATCCATAAATCTCGTGATGGATTGATGCCAGAAAGAGGAACATTAAGTATTACTAAGGCTCAAAAGCTTCTTGGTTATGAGCCCCAACATCCTGTTGAGAATGGATTTATAAAATATATAAATTGGTATAAGGATTTTGCAAAACGTAATCCAAGGCTCTTTATTAATAAAAAAAGTAAGCCCTGATCTTATGAGAGACATCATTGTATTCTTAAATGGTCTTAGGGGACTAGAGGTTGTCAAAAAATTAAAGGAATTTGAACACCATATTAAAAAAATTATTATCCCCTCTGAAAAGAAATTTGATCAAATAGAAAATGAAGTAAAAAAGTTTGATATTAATTATTCAAGGATTGAAGATGTTAATAACAAAGATGTAATTTCAAAACTTGAAAAGTTAAATCCAAAATTATTTATAATTGCAGGATACTCAACAATATTTAAGCAAGACTTAATAAATGTTCCACTACAAGGCACTATTAACCTACATGCAGGAAAATTACCAGAATATAGAGGTGGTTCACCATTAAATTGGCAAATTATTAATGGTGAAACTAAAGCGACTATTTCTGTTATAAAGATTGATCAAGGGATAGATACTGGGCAAGTTTTACAAGAACAAGATATCTTGATTGATACATCATCCACTATTAAGGAATTACATAATCAGGCTAATCAATTATTCCCCCAACTTGTAATAAACGTTATTAATAAATTTGAAAAAACAGGGGAAATTTTGGGTCGAATTCAAGATGAAAAAAAAGCAACTTATTGGCATCAGAGAAGTGATAAAGACGGGCATTTAAATTTTGAGCAATTAGAAGTAGCCCAGGTTCATAGATTGGTTAGAGCACTGACAAAACCCTATCCAGGAGCTTGGGCTTTTTTAGAAGAAAAAAAGGTAAGAATTTTTAATGCTGAAACTTCTAAACTTAATTTAACAGGCACGCCTGGAAAAATATGCTATGTAGATAATAATGGCCCTTATGTAATTTGCAAAGATAAGGCAATTTTGATTAAGGAATATTTGATTGAGAATAATACAGAAATGAAACTCAAACAAGATCAGTTTTTAACTTAATTATATGAAATGAAAATTGGTAATTTTAATACTAAAAATAAAGTCTTTATAGTTGCTGAAATTGGGAATAACCATGAGGGTAATTTTGAAATAGCAAAAAAATTGATCAAGGAGGCTGCAGATGCAGGTGTTGATGCAGTCAAATTTCAAACATTCATACCAGAGCAATTTATATCCTCAAAAGATCAATTAAAACTTAGTCGTCTTAAAAATTTCCAGCTAAGTTTTGAACAATTTGAACAGCTTTCTAAATTTGCAAAAAAAAAAGGAGTAATATTTTTTTCAACACCATTTGACATTAAAAGTGCAAAATTTTTGAATAATATTCAACCAGTTTTTAAAATTTCATCTGGTGATAATAATTTTTATCCCTTGATTGAAACCGTTGCAAAATTTGGAAAACCTTTAATTTTGTCTACTGGTATCGCAAATGATAACGATATAAATAAAGTTTATGATAAAATCTCAAAAATTTGGTCGAAAAAAAAAAAAAATTTAATAAATTTAGCATTTTTACATTGTGTTAGCAGTTACCCAGCTCCAAGCGATCAAGCCAATCTAGCATCTATTTTACATATGAAAAAACTTTTTCCAAAAGTTGTTATTGGTTATTCAGATCATACTTACGGAATAAATATACCAGTATTATCAGTTGCAGCTGGTGCAAGAATTGTAGAAAAACATTTTACTTTAGATAAAAATTTTTCTGACTTTAGGGATCATAAGTTGTCAGCTGATCCAAAGGAGATGCATTTAATGGTGAATAAAATACGTGAAATAGAAAAAATAATAGGTAAAGAAGAAAAAAAAATGCAGCTATGTGAAAAAAATATGAAAAAGTATGGCCGAAGGTCATTAGCAGCAGCACATAACCTTTTAAAAGGTAATAAATTAAAGAAATCCGACTTAATTTGGGTTAGACCAGGAGAGGGTTTTTCTCCAGGAAATGAAAAAAAAATTTTAGGGAAAAAATTATGTAAAGATTTACAAATGGGAGAGATAATTAAAAAAAAAGACCTTAAATAAGCCATAATCAATTTTTAACAGTTTATATAGTCTAAAAAATTTTATGATCTAATTATGTGTGGTATTGCAGGATATATAGGTAGATTTCCACCAGAGATAAATAGCCTCAAAAATACGAGTAAGTTACTCAAACACAGAGGACCAAATTATGAGGGTTTTTATACTCATAAACATCAAAAAAGCAGCGTTGCTTTTGTTCATCGTCGTCTAAGCATTATTGATTTAGATAAACGTTCTAATCAACCATTTAAGTATGAAAATACAACTTTGATTTTTAATGGTGAAATTTATAATTATTTAGAAATTCGACAAGAGCTTAAGGACTTAGGACATACTTTTAAAACTTCAGGAGATACTGAGGTTTTAATTCATGCTTTGCATCAATGGGGAAATGAAGCTTTAAATAAAATTGAAGGCATGTGGGCTTTCGCTTGGTACGATGAGAAAAATGGTAGTCTTCTTTTATCTAGAGACAGGTTTGGTGAAAAACCTTTATATATTTTAAATAGAGAAAAAGGCCTTTATTTTGCATCTGAAATTAAAGGTTTATCCACCATGGCAAATGAACCGTTAAAAGTAAATACGAATCATCTGATTAGAAATTTAATAAATGGTTATAAATCTTTATATAAAACAAGTGATAATTTTTATGAAGGTGTAAACGAGATACCTGCAGGTACTTGTCTTTCTATCGATTCAAATGGAAACACTTTATCAACAAGTTATTGGAAACCAAAATTAATTGAAAATAAGAATTTATCTTATTCCGACGCAGTTATTATGACAAGGGAGGCAGTTATAAATTCTATTAGGTTACGACTGCGATCAGATGTTCCTATTGCTTTTTGTATGAGCGGGGGAATAGATTCAAACTCGCTTATTTCTGTAGCTTCAAAAAAATTAGGGATTGAAGCACATGGTTTTACAATTGTTAATACAGACTCAAGATATGAAGAGAAATCTCTTGTTGATAAATCTGTTAAAGAACTTGGTATTAAGCATCAATCTATAAATTTAGAAAAAAAAAATTTTCTAAAAAATTTAAGCCTTATAATAAAACATCATGATGCACCAATTTATACAATAAGTTATTATCTACATTGGCAACTTATGCGTGCTATAGCCGACAAAGGTTTTAAGGTCACTATTAGTGGTACTGGAGCTGATGAGCTATTCTCAGGATACTTTGATCATCATAATTTGTTTCTTTATGAAGTTTCAAAAAATAAAGTATTATATCAAAATTCTCTTAAAAATTGGAAAAAGCATCAAAGTACATTAGTTAGAAATCCATACCTTAAAGATCCTGACCTCTATATTAAAGATAAGAAATTTCGAAATCATAATTTTATGAATAATGATTTATTTTCGTCTTACATGAAAGATAACTGGCATGAGTCATTTAAAGAAAAAAAATATGTTAAAAGTCTTATGAGAAATAGAATGTTGAATGAACTTTTTAATGAAATTGTACCTGTAATTTTGCATGAGGATGATTTAAATGCAATGTACTTTTCAATGGAAAATAGATCACCATTTTTGGATAGTAGTTTATTAGAATTAGCAAATTCTATACCAACTCATTTTTTAATTAAAAATGGTTTAGCAAAAGCAGTACTAAGGGATGCTATGAAAGGTATTGTGTCAGATTCTATACTTCAGGAAAGGCGAAAAGTTGGTTTCAACGCTCCAATAACAGATTTATTAGATTTAAATGACCCCGATATTAAAAGTTATTTGTTAGATGATAGTGAGATTTATAACTTAGTTAAAAAAGCAAGCATTGAAAAAATACTTAAACAAGGAAATCTTCCAAACAGTGTCAGTAAATTCTTATTTAATTTTTTAAATACAAAAATATTTTTAGAAAATCAAATATTTTAGTAGTGATTTAATAAGTTGTTTGATATTTTTAATTAACAAGTTATTAAACATTGAATAAGTACACTTATATTACTCTTATTTAACGCAATAAGAATTGTAATTGAAAAATTACTTTCTTAGTATAGTCATTATTAATGAAAAAATATTTTTATTTTCTATTTAGTATAATTATTAAATTAATTTTAAAAATATACGGGATTAAGGTAGGAAAAAATTTTTATATTGAAGGAATTCCAAAAATCAAAATAAATGGTAAAAGTGATAATATAGAAATTGGTAATCATATTTCTATTTTTGGAAGTATCGATTTAAGAAATAGAGAAAATGGAAAGATTATTGTCGAAGATAATGTCAAATTCGATCATAATGTAAGAATTGTGTCTGCAAGAGATGGAGTAATTAAAATTGGTGAGAATTCTATAATTGGTCCTCATACAATAATAAATGGTGGAGGAAATGTCACTATCGGAAGGAAGGTTATTTTTGCAAAAAATATTACAATTAATGCAAATGATCACATCCATAAAAAATTTTCGAATATTATAGATCAAGGGTTCATATATTCTAATGTAATAATCGAAGATGATGTTTGGCTAGGAGCCAATGTATGTGTTAATAAAGGTGTATCAATTAAAAAAGGGTCGGTTGTTGGTGCTAATGCTGTTGTAACTAAAGACACAGAACCATACAGTATAAATGTGGGTGTTCCTTCTAAAAAAATTTCTGAAAGAAAAGATTAATGAAAAAAATAAACTACTGTAAAAATTGTTTAATTCCAAATACCAAACCATACATAAATTTTGTTAATGGTATTTGCAATGCATGTATATCAAGTGAAAAAAAAAAAAATTTAAAGTTAGGAATAGATTGGATTCAAAGAAAAAAAGAATTTGATGACATCATTTCATGGACTAAATCACAAAAAGCACCATATTATGATGCCATGGTTCCTGTGAGTGGTGGAAAGGATTCAATCACACAAGTTCATCGTTTATTAAATAAAGATTTAAGAATATTAGCCGTAAACGTGGATTATGGAATTAAGACTGAAATTGGCAAATATAATCTTGATCGGATACCTCTTATGGGAGCTAATTTACTAATTATTCGGCCAGAGCTCTCTCTTCATAAACGCCTTATAAAAATTGGTCTAGAAGAGTATGGAGATCCTGATTTATTAAGCCACACTTTATTACATTCTTACCCATTGCATGTTGCTAATCAATTTCAAATTCCACTTTGTCTTCTTGGTGAAAACTCTGCATTTGAATATGGAGGAGAGGAAGGACTTTCAGCATCTAGAGAAATTACAAGAAATTGGTTTGACAAATATGCAGCCAACAAAGGGATGACTGCTAAAATAATTTCTGAAAAATATAAAATTCCATTTAAAAATCTTTGGCAATATGATTTTCCAGATGAAATTGAGTCGAATTCAAAAATGAAGGCTGTTTTTTGTAGTGCTTTTTTTTCTTGGGATTCTAATGAGCACTTACGAATTGCAAAAAATTATGGTTTTAAAACACTAGATAAACCAGCTGAAGGCACATATAGAAAGTTTGTGGGTATCGATGAATTAATTAATAGACTTCATCAGTATATCAAAGTATTAAAATTTGGTTACGGCCGAGCTACAGATCATGCTTGTGAGGATATTAGATTAAATGAAATTACCAGAGAAAAAGCAAAAGATCTTGTAAAAATGTATGATTTACAACCTCTCGGAAAAGAATATTTGTCTCGCATAGGCAAATTTTTAGGATATTCGGAAAGTCAAATGCTCGAAATTCTTGAGAAATTTCGTAATCAAGACATATGGAAAAAAAATGAAAATGGTGAATGGCATATTCCAGATCATTTAGAGAATTAAAACATATGAAAACAAAAATTTTAAAAAAACCACGTTTATTTACTGTTAATGATATTAAGCTCAAAGATTTTGGCAAAATTAGACTTAACAAAAATGAGATGATTTCTTTAGTTACAAAAACCGGCAAGGAATACGATTTTACTGCAAAAGAATGGGGATTTTATGTGACTCCTTCAATTAATGGTCGTCTTAAAAAAGAGGGTTTTAAAATTGCTATAGTAAAAAATAAATCAGGTAAAATTTATATAATGGCTGTAGAAAAAGAGAAAAAAATTTTATTTAAAAAATATTGTATTAGTCAACAGGAGAAAGTTTTAAAGTGGTTAAGTTAACATGAATAATTCAAAAATGAATTTATTTGTGCCAATTGAAGTAAAACATAGAGAATTTTTTTCAAAATTATTATTATCATCATTTGCAAGTAAAGCTGGATTTAGAGTTTATGTCGGCTCAAAAGTATCAATCCATAATTTAATAAAAAAAAAACATCAAAAGGGAGGTATATTTTTTTATAAAGCTGGTCTTGAATTAGATACGTTAATTAATTTGAAAAAAAAAGTGTGATCACGTAGTTATTTTGGATCAAGAGTTAGGAACTATAAAAGAAGAATATGCTAAAACTGCAAAAGGCAGAATATGGCCAGGTACTGAAAAATATATTGATAGGTATTATGTTATTGGTAAATATGGATATGATGTTTCTTGTAGAGTTTTACCAGAAATGAAAGACACTATAAGATGCACTGGATGGCCAAGAGTCGACTTATGGAGAAAAGAAAATGAGTATTTATTTAAAGAAGAAACTGAGTCAATTCTAAGAAAATATGGAGAATATATATTTTTTTCCTCTGATTTTGGATACAACTCAGAAAAAATTATTAGCGAAAGATTAGAAGTATATAAAAATTCAAAATGGAAAAGTGCGAGAGATAAATGGTCCTCTGAAGCAGAACGAGCAGACAAAACACTTAAAGAATTTAATTTTTTTAAAAAGTTATTAAAACAATATGATGAAACAAAAAACTGTCCTCTTATAATTATTAGGCCTCACCCTAATGAAGATATTAACGAATGGCTTAATTTTTCAAAAAAATTAAAAAATGTTAAAGTAATATATGAAGGTGAAATTACTCCATGGATCAATGCATCCTCAGGATTGATACATAGAGGCTGTACTTCAGCAATTCAAGCGCACATGCGAGGATTACCAGTAGGTTTTTTTGTGACTAAGTATTCAAAAATTTATGAAACTCCTTACCGTATCTCTCAACACCTTTTTACACTGGATCAACTAATCCAATTTTGCAAAACTTCGATTTATAATAAGGATTCTAAGCTGATAAAATTTCATAATGAGTTTAAAGAAATGATATATGTTGAAAATAATAAATTTGCATCAGAACTCATTGTTGAAGATTTACTTGAGCTTAAAACAAATAAAGAGTTAGATTACCAAGTTAATAATATAGAAAAAATTAAGGATTTATTAATAGAAATTATTTTAAATATAAAATTCCCTATACAAAGAATGATCAAAAATTTTTTTAAAATTAAGATAAATATAGGTATTACACCTCCATCTCAAAAAGTCCCAGGAGGCATCACTCAAAAAGAGACTATAGATTTTTTTAAAAGATTGCCTAATAATGAGAATTATATAGTAAAGAAAATTTTTAAAGACTGTGTTATGATTGAAAGAATTAAATAATGAAAGCTGTAATATTATGTGGAGGTCTTGGTACTCGATTATCTGAGGAGACGGACTTAAAGCCAAAACCGATGATAGAAATTGGTGGAAAACCAATACTTTGGCATATTATGAAAATTTACTCAGCACATGGTATTAATGATTTTATTATTTGTTGTGGTTATAAAGGTCACGTTATCAAAGAATATTTTAACAATTACTTTATGTATCAATCAGATATCACTTTCAATATGAAAGAAAATAAAATGCAAATACATCAAAACAATTCAGAGCCATGGATTGTCACTTTAGTTGATACTGGAGAAGATACTTTAACTGGGGGTCGTATAAAAAGAGTTAAAAAGTATGTTCAAGATGAAAAGGCCTTTTGTTTAACCTATGGTGATGGAGTAAGTAATTTAGATATATCAAAATTGATTAAGTTTCACATGCAACACGGTAAACATGCAACTTTAACAGCTGTTCAACCTCCTGGCCGTTTTGGTTCATTAAATCTAAGTTCAGATGATCGTGTAAATAATTTTCTGGAAAAACCAGAGGGTGATGGCAGCTGGGTTAATGGTGGTTTTTTTGTTTTAAATCCAGTTGTTATAGATCGTATCAATGATGACCTTTCCAGCTGGGAGAAGGAACCTCTATCCAATCTAGCAAAAGATAAACAAATTTATGCATTTAAACATAATGGTTTCTGGCAACCTATGGATACATTACGAGATAAAATCCGTCTGAAGGAGCTTTGGGAAAGTGGAAAAGCACCTTGGAAAATATGGTAAGGGTAATACATAAATAATTTATTTTCATTTTTTAGTTTAAACATATATTAGAAAAATTAAAAAATTGTTGTTATGAATAAAATTATAAAAAATAACAAAAAATATTTTAAAATTCTTATAAAAAAAGAATTCAATGATGATATCCAATTTATTTTAGACAGTTCAAGAAAAGAGTTAAATTATTTATCAAATAAAAAAATTTTATTCACAGGTGGTTGTGGATTTATAGGATATTATTTTTATTCACTTATAATTAATTGGAACAAAATTAATAGAAAAAAAAAAATAAATTATACAATTTTAGATAATGTTAAAAAAATTCCCAAATGGATAGATAATACAAAGATTAATCTAATAAAAAAAGATATCACTAAATTAAAAAGCAGTTTTTTTTCAAAATATGACATTATTATTCATGGTGCTTCAATTGCTTCTCCACCTCTTTATAGAAAAGAACCTATCAAAACTATGAAAGCCAACATATTAGGTCTGTGGAATATTCTGGAAGGTTTAAAAAATAAAAATAAAATTTTATTTTTTTTCTCAAGCAGTGAAATTTATGGTAATCCTGATAAAAAAAATATTCCTACAAAAGAAAATTATAATGGAAATACATCTTCTACTGGTCCAAGAGCTTGCTACGATGAGTCTAAAAGGTATGGGGAAACTCTTGTAATAAATTACTCAAAGAGATTTAAATTTAAATCAGTAATAATTCGGCCATTTAACAATTATGGACCTGGAATGAAGATCAGAGACAAAAGACTGATACCAGACTTACTCGAAAATGTAATTAATGATCGTAATTTAATAATTTACTCAGACGGTTCACCTACAAGAACTTTTTGTTATATTACGGATGCTATTATTGGGTATTTAAAAGCTATAAAACAGTCGAAGTATGGGAATATATATAATATTGGATCAGATAAACCAGAAATAACAGTAAAAGAACTTGCACGAAGAGTGCTGAAATTAGCAAGAAAACTATTAGGATACAAAGGAAAAATAATTTTAAAAAGAAACAGAGATAAAAATTATCTTGTGGATAATCCACAGCGTAGATGCCCAAATATTAATAAAGCAAAAAAAGAATTGAAATTTAATCCAAAAATTAAATTAGAAAAGGGTTTGTATAAACTATTATTACATTATGTAAGTTCAAAATTATGAAGATATCAATAATTGGATGTGGTTATGTTGGAATTGTTACGGGAGTATGTTTAGCTAACAGTGGACATAAAATATATTTTTATGACAAAGATAAGAAAAAATTATCAGATTTTAAGAGCGGGAATAATTTAATCTTTGAAAAAAATTTAGATAATAGACTGAATATTGCTAGGAAAAAAAATAATATTTTTTTTTGTAATACCTTAGAAGAATCAATTAAAGAAAGTGATGCAACATTTATTTGTGTTGGAACTCCATTAAAAAAAAAAAAATATTGATTTACAATATATTAAAAAAATAACAATTCAATTATCAAAATTATTACAAAAAAAAAAATATTTTTCTATAATTTATAAAAGTACAATTCCACCATTTACTGTGGAAAAAACTTGTATTCCAATACTTAAAAAGAGATTGGGAAATAAAATTAATCAAAATATTAATGTTATTTTTAATCCAGAGTTTCTTAGAGAAGGAAATGCAATTTATGATTTTGAAAATCCTATCAGAATTATTATGGGGGTAAGAAATAACAAATCCAAGTCTATTTTAAGGAAAATTTATAAAAAATATAAAAATAAATCAAAATTTATTTTTGTTGATATCAAAACTGCTGAATTTATAAAATATTATTCAAATGCTTTTTTCAGTCTTCTAATTTCATATAGTAATGAAATATCAAACTTATGTTATAAAGTAGGTATAGATTATATAGATGTATTTAATTCTTTTAAATTAGATAATCGTCTTAATATAAATAATAAGAATCCAGAATTAATCAATTATATGATACCCGGAATTGGTTATGGCGGAAGTTGCTTTCCAAAGGACGTGAAAACATTTATTAAATTTGCTGAAAATAATAATTTTAATTTATCAATTTTAAAAGATGTTGATAAAATTAACTCATTGCAACCAAAGATTATTTCAAGAATAATTTTGAATAAGTTTCAAGAAAAAAAAATTAAAGAATGTTTAGTTTTAGGATTAACTTTTAAAGAAAATACCGATGATATAAGAAATTCCACATCTCTAGAGGTGATTAACCTTCTAGCAAAAAGTAAAATTAAAATTTATGTTTACGATCCTATTTTTTCTAAAAAACTTTTTATTAAAAATAAAAAACTATTTAATTATAAGATTAAATACATAGAAAAGATTGATTTCAATCAAAAATTTAATTTTATCGTTGTTAATAATATTTCTAGAGAATTCAAAAAGATTCTTAAGTATTATAACAAGAGATATAAAAGCTTAATTTTTGATTCAAGGCGTGCGTTTAGAAATGAAAAATTTAAAAACTATTTAGGTAGCAGTTTGAATTAATGCTTGAAAAATTTTAAACACAGTATATCAGTATCCAATGGCAATTAATCAGTATCCCCGAGTTCCATACGCAATGACAATTCATGATCAAAAAGAGATCGATGCAGTTGTCGAAGTTCTGAAAACTTCAACTCAAATGGGTCCTAAAACAAGTGAATTTGAGAAAAAAGTATCTGAAATTTATGGTCACAAGTTTGGAATTGGGACTAATTCAGGCTCTTCATCTTTATTTATAGCCATGGAAATTTTTAATCTTCCTAAAGGTTCAGAAGTAATTACACCAGTATTAACTTTTGCCACTACTATTGGATGTATAATTAAGAGTGGTTGTATTCCAGCTTTTGTTGATAGTGAATCATCTGCAAAATTCACAATTGATGTAAATAAAATTGAAAAAATGATTAACAAAAATACTAAAGCAATGGTTATACCAAATCTAATGGGAAATATGCCAAACTGGAATGAGATTAAAAAAATCGCCGACAAATATAATCTTAAAATTTTAGAAGACTCAGCAGATGTCATAGGTGCAAATTATGATAATAAAAAATCTGGATCTTACTCTGACATTTGCATTACCAGCTTTTATGGAATGCATATGATAAATTGTGCAGGTAATGGTGGAATGATACTTACAAGTAATGAGGAATATCTCAAAGAAGCTAAATTACTTAGGTCATGGGGTAGAAGTTCATCGCTTTTTGTAGATTCTGAAAAAATAGAAAATAGATTTAATGTTTACTTAGATAATATCCAGTATGATGCTAAATTTATTTTTGAAAAAGTTGGTTATATGTTAGAGCCTTCAGAATTAGGTTCAGCATTTGGTTTAGAACAATTAAAAAAATTAGATAGCATTCTTGAAAAAAGAAAGAATAATGCCAACAGTCATTTAAGTTTTTTTAAAAAATATGAGGAATGGCTTGAATTACCAGAAATGGGAGAGAAAGTTAACTCTTTTTGGTTTGCGTTCCCCATGATTGTAAAGGAAAAAGCACCTTTCACTAGAACAGATCTTCAGATATTTCTTGAAAAGAGGAATATTCAAACTAGGGTAATTTTTACAGGGAATGCAATGAGACAACCAGCTTTTAAAAATATTGATAAAAAAATAGATGATAATGGTTACCCTGTTGCTGATAGAGTTATGTCTAGAGGAATATTAATAGCTTGTCATCACGGATTAGATGATAAAATGATTGAACATATCTATAATTCTTTTGAAGAATTTGTCAAAAATTTATAAGATATATTTGATATATTCCCTTTAAAGTACTATTTAGTTTTAATATGTCAAAAAAAGGTCTGGTTTGAAAATTTTTGTCACTGGTAGCTCAGGATTTATTGGGGGTCATTTTATTAACGCAGTTCCCAATGAAGTTGAAATTATCAGTTTAAGACGAAATAAAAGTAAAAATAAAATTTTATTTAATCGAGAAATTAAATGGATTGAAAAAGAATTTTACGATTTAACATCAAAAGATTTGAGTGGAGTAGATGCTATTTTTCACTTTGCATCAGTTGGTGTTAGTCCTCAAGAGGCAACATGGCAAGAGCTTTATGATTTTAATGTTATTTGCACTCTAACACTCTTAAGAATGGCAAAGGAAGCAGGTGTGAGACGTTTTATTATGGCAGGAAGTTATTTGGAGTATGGATTGTCCGCAAATATTTATCAATATATTCCAACATCTGCAGCACTTTTACCAATAACCGCATACGCATCTTCAAAAGCAGCTGCATTTGCTTTAGCCCATAGTTTTTGTAAGAGTGCAAAAATTTCTTTTTTTTACAACCGTATTTTTTCAACTTATGGTGCGGGTCAGTTTGAAGGTAATTTATGGCCAAGCTTGAGAAGAGCAGCTAAAAATAATGAAGATTTTAAAATGACTAGCGGATCACAAATAAGAGATTTTATTTCAGTTGAAGATGTTGCTTTGGAATTTTTAAATGATCTTAAATCAATTAATGAAGATGGGTTTAAATTGAATATAAGAAATATATGTTCAGGAAAAGGAATTTCTATTTTGGATTTTGCAAATACTTGGTGGAAAAAGTGGAACGCAAAGGGAAAATTATTAATTGGAGTTTTGCCTGATCGAAAAGATGAACCTCAACGTTTTGTCGGTGAAATTTGATCATCAATATTTTTGATTTAACAATCCTGAATTTAAATTTTATTTAGATTGAAAAATAATTTTAAAATATATTTTGAAGTATTTGATCCAAAACTTAAACTTTAAAATTGGGCTCGCAATCCATTCATGTTTTTTAAAAAATTTTTTTATTCCTATTAAAAATTCTTTATTAATATCTGTGATTTGCTTGTTATCATGTTTGTTTTGTATAACTAAGTTTTCTTCAAGAACTCCATAATTATAACCAAAATAAAGGGCTCTGATTAAAAAGTCTTTATCATTTGAAGGAATGACATAATCATCAAATCCTCCTAAACCAATGAAGATCTCTTTATTAACTATTAAATTTGAAATTTGACAACCGGGGTTAGAAAGTAAAAAATCTTTCATTTTTAAATTTTCTCTCAATTTTTTGTATGGAGTTTTTTGATTATCCCTTATTTTTGATGTCCAAGAATAATTAATTTCTTTTTTTTTTTCCTCGATTAGGACTAACATTTTTTTTAAATAATCTACCTCCCACAAGTCATCATCATTTAAAAAAGCAATTAATTCTCCTTTTGCTTTTGTGACCGCAAGGTTCATAGATATAGAGCCTTTACCTTTCATATAATGTTCAAAATAGTTAACAGGTATATGAGATTTTTTTCCTATCTTTTCTATAAGTTGTTGTGTTTTTTGATTTGGAAGGTTGTTTACTACGATTATTTCTACTGGAGGCTGGGACTGTCTAATTACAGAATGAATTGCCTCTTTTAAAAATTCATCTCTATTATGAGTAGCTATAACACATGAGACATCTTTTTTTTTTATTTCAAGCATTGTTATTTTTAATATTAAAATTAATATTTAACAAATATTTAGATATTTTGATTAAAATCAAAATATAAATTATTTATAATTTAATTCTATTCTCCTTATAAAATTATTTAAATCATTGTTATTCATTCTATTCTCAATGCAATTTGAGTGTATAACTTTTATTTCTGCAGGTATTGATTTTAATTTTAAAATTCTTGATATAAAAAATCTATGATTTCCCTTATTAATCTTTACTAAATTATTATTCCTATCAACCATTAATTCTATATTGTGTTCTGTAATTTTTTTTAAACCATTTTTTTTTATATTTTCAAACACTTTTAAAAGTTCTTTGAAATATAAAATAATATCATCCTCATTTTTACAATTCTTTATTATTCCAAATTTTCTTATTTGTTCTTTAAAAAAATAAAACTCTTGGCATTTTTTTATTTCTAAATTTTCAATGAATAATTCTCTACAGGTATTATAAGTAGGATCTTCCTTTTCAAAATTTGATAAAAGTTCATTTTTTTCATCCCAATCAAAATTATAAATAAAAGGTGTGCTTTCTTTCTTGTATTTTAATGGAATAGAATTTCTGTATTTAATCTTTCTAGGATCAATCGTGACAATATTTTTAATTAAAAAATTAGGTAAATAATATTTATCAGTATCATTATTCATTTTAATTTTAATTGTATTCAAAAAACTTAAAAAAAAATAACGAATAAAAAATTTTACTTTATTAATTAAATAATTGTGATTAATAATTTTGAGCATTCTATATAAAATTGTAATTTAAATATAATTTTAATTTTTTCGATAAAAAAATAAAAAAAAACCATATTAAATTACGCTGAATAGAACTATATTAATAAATAAGGCGATTATAAATATGACTAATCAAATTATTATCGATAATATTCAAGTAGACAATCTAGAACCTTTAAAAAACAAATTTATAAATAAAAATAATAAATTCTCAGCAAAAGGTTATTACAAAGATATAAAAGTGAAAGTTTTTGAAACATTTGATCAAAATCAAGGAGACCTGCTTGCATTTGTTTCAAATGATAAACATTTATCTAAATATTTTCCTAAACTTCTAGCATACGATAGTGATTATATTATTGAGGAGTGGCTTGAAGGAATAACTTTAAAAGAATTAAATAAAAAAAATTTGAAAAATATACCAGAATCCAATCAAATAAAAAAAATTATTAAATTAATGTGGACTACTAAATATGATAAAGAAGTTTTTGATTATATAGATCATATTCATAAAAGAGTAAGTGAAAAAAATAATCTTGATTTAAACAAAGTTCCTATCAGAATAAATCATAATGATCTTTCTTTAGATAATATTTTGGCAACATCAGATGGATTGAAAATTATTGATAATGAGTTTTTGGGTTGTAATAGGGGATGGATTTTGAATTTTAAAAATAGTTTTATCGCAGAAGATTTTGATTACAAAAATTTTGTATCGGAAGAAACTTTGAATAAACTTTGGGAAGTAAGAAAAAAATGGAGTACAATTGTTTATAAAGATGAACCAGCCAAAAGTGGGGGTCTTTTAGAAATGTGCAAAAAAATTTTGGCGTATTTAAAATTTACTCAAAGAAAATTATAGTAGCTACATTTTTTTTATCAAAATATCTTCAACTTTTTCAAGAATATAATGACCTAAAAATATATGGCTCTCTTGAATTCTAGCAGTAGTCTTTGAGCCAACTATTAAATCTATGTCGGCTAAATTTTTAGCTTTCCCCCCTCTGTTACCTAAAAAAGCTATTGAATTTATATTCATTTTCCTTGATTTCTTAATTACTTTCAAAATATTTTTAGAATTTCCAGACGTAGAAATTGCAATTAATGTATCTCCGTCCTTGCCCAAACCTTCTAAATTACGAGCAAACAAATTACTAAAACCTAAATCATTTCCACATGCTGTAATTGTTGAAGTATCTTGAGCTAATGATATTACTGAATAGGATTTACGATTTACTTTAGGCCTTAATCTGACTAAAAACTCAGCAGCTAAATGTTGTGCATCAGCAGCAGAACCACCATTTCCACAAATTAAAACTTTATTACCCTTAATCAAGGTTGATGAAATTAAAGTAATAGACTTATTAATTTTCTCCTCTAAATTTAGTAATGCTCTCTTTATTTTAATAGATTCTTGTAGAGTTTTTTTCAATGACATTATTTTACACAAGAGTTAATTTAGCAATTATGAATACCTTTAAGTTATTTTTCTTTTGTTATATTGATAATCCAAATATTAAAATATTAATTTAAAAATAGCCAGAAAATTATGAAGTACCCTGTTCTTTTACCAAATATATTTAATCATCCATTTACTTATGAGAGCAATTACAAACTGAAGGTAGGTGATTATGTAATAGTTCCATTTGGTCGATCAAATATTACGGGGGTAGTTTGGGACGAATTTGAAAAAAATGATAAAAAAAATTTTAAAACTAAAAAAATTTTAAAAAAATTTAAAACCTCAGCTTTAAAAAAAGATACCATAAAATTTTTAAATTGGTTTTCTCAATATAATTTGATTCCAAAAGGTATGGTATTAAAACTTTTGCTTATAAGGAGCAATGTAATTGAGAAATTGGCTGAGGAAAATTATAAAGATTATAAAATTGAGATAAAAAATAATCTATTTGAATTATCAACAGAACAAAAAAAATCCTTAAAATTGATGAATAAATTTAACAATAAATTTAGAGTGCATGTTTTGCAGGGTACAACAGGATCAGGAAAAACTATTGTATATTTTGAGGCCCTTAAACGCTTAATAATTAAAGGTTTTCAGGGCTTAATCCTATTACCTGAAATTGGATTAACAAGCCAATTCGAGCAAAAATTTTATGAATTTTTTGGATTTAGACCAGCAGTTTGGCATTCAGGTGTTAGTAGAAAAAAAAAAGAAATTATATGGAGTGGAGTAAATGAGGATAAGATTAAAGTAATTATTGGAGCAAGATCATCTCTATTTTTACCTTTTAAAAACTTAGGTTTGATTATTGTAGATGAAGAACATGATCAATCTTATAAACAGGATGAAGGCATTATTTACAATGCAAGGGATATGGCAATTGCAAGAGCTTCCTTTGAAAATATCCCAATAAATTTGATAACAGCAGTCCCCTCAATCGAAACATATGAAAATATCAAGAAAGGAAAATATACACTATCAAAATTAAAGCAAAGATATCAAGATGCAGCCTTACCAGATTACGAAATAATAAATTTGAACAATACTAAACGAGAAAAACAAACATGGTTATCAAAAAAAATAATAGAAAAAGTAAGTTACCATCTTGAAAAAAAAGATCAGGTTTTATTTTTTTTAAATAGAAGAGGTTTTTCACCAAGTGTAATATGTAATAAATGCTTTAATACTTTTGCATGTCCTAATTGTTCAATTAATTTAGTTTACCATAAGTTTAAAAATACTCTTCTTTGTCATTATTGTGGATTTAAATCATCGTTAAATAGAGATTGTTCTAAACAAGGAAAATGTGAGTTTTTATTTAGTGGCCCTGGTGTAGAGAGAATATTAGATGAAGTAAAAAAAAATTTTCCTTCAAAAAAAACTGAAATTTTTTCAAGTGATACAATGAATAAAAAAGACTCTTTAAAAAAACTTGATAAAATTTATAATAATCAAACAGAAATTCTTATTGGCACACAACTAATATCCAAAGGTTTCCATTTCCCAAATTTGAATTGTATTATTGTTGTTGATATCGATCTATCAATTCGAGGCCATGATTTAAGAGCTGCAGAAAAAAATTTACAATTATATCATCAATTATCAGGTAGAGCTGGTAGAGCTGGAAACCCTGCCACTGTGTATTTTCAAACTTATAATAAGAATACTAGAATGATTAGTGAAATAACTAACAGTAACCCTGATATCTTTTTAAATAAGGAGTTAGAAATTAGAAAAAAAAATAAATTACCCCCGTATGAGAGATTTATTTCACTTATTTTGACCGGTGAAAATGAAAAAAAATTAGAAAAAGATGCTTTTTATTTCAAATCTTTTTTAGAGAATAAAATTAATGCAAAAGTTCTTGGTCCAGTCAGTGCCCCTATATTTAGAATAAAAAGAAAATTTAGAGTAAGGTTGTTAATTAGAGGATCAAAATCACTGAAATTACAGAATTCAATAGGTGAATTGATCTCAAGATATAAGTTTTCAAATGGAATAAAACTGACAGTTGATGTTGACCCAATAAACTTCAATTAAATCTATAAAAGTGACTATTTTCGAAAATCAGACACTTGAAGACTTAGAGGTCGTGTGCTATTTAAATCCTGTTTTTAAAATAATCTTCAACATTTTAGAGGTATCAAGTTGAGCAAAGAAATGGGATTTTCAATAACTTCAGCTGAAAGGTATTCTCTTGCTCTCTTTGAACTTTCAAAAGAAGCTAACCTTTTAAAAAATATAGAGAATCAATCATCACTAGTTCTAAATTTAATTAGCCATAGTAATGACTTTTCAAATTTAATAAAAGATCCAACTGTTACAAAAGAAGATTTAGTAAAAGTGATTAATAAAATTTCAGAAAACTACAATTTTGATACTTTATTCAAAAATTTTCTATGCTTTTTAGTTAAAAAAAGACGTTTCTTCTTTATTGAACGTATTCTTAAAAGCTTTTTAGAAATCTGCTCAAAAAGTAGAGGTGAGTTAAGGGCAAAACTTAAATCAGCGAAAGAATTATCTGATGGAGAAATTACAAAAATTACAGAAGAGTTAACTAAAAATTTTGGCTCTAAAATAATATTAAACTACAAACATGATGAGAGTTTAATAGGAGGTTTAGTAGTACAAGTTGGAAGCACTATGGTTGATACTTCGATAAAAAATAAATTACAACAAATTGAAAATAAAATGATAG
>MDTG01288422.1_pt1 | contig 23126 bp, 19 predicted proteins | sample 811421 | NCBI WGS metagenome assembly MDTG01 (sample SAMN05326645, study PRJNA326480) | marine metagenome | isolation source: seawater | place: Pacific Ocean: South East | collected 2011
AAAGGTGCTGCTGCTACAGGAAGTAAAGTTCACATTATGAATAATGATGCTCTTACTGCTGTAGAAACTGGTACTAGCAAAATGCATGAGCTTAAAATAATGGGTAATGCTGCTTTAGCAACAATTGATTTGACCTCTTATTTAACTGCTGGAGGTGCTGCTAGCGATACTGCAACTGCTGCTGATTTAGCTACTGTTACCTTTACGTTAGATATCACAGATAATGCCATTACAGGTACTTTATCTCCTGTAAATAATGCTGGGCAACAAACAACTGGTTTAGTTTGTGCTGAATTAGCACCGGAAGCTAAATTGATTGCTGCTCACTTATTTGGATTTACTCAAGGAACTGTTGTAGCTCAGGCTGATTTTGTTGGCCTTCAAGCAACAACAAATTCTGAAGATCAATTCAATAATACAACAGATTTCTCTACAGCGGGTGGTGGTATCAACACTGCAGCTGAATGGGCTTTAATGACAGCGAATTAATCGACCGCTGCCTGATTTAAATATTTGATTACTTTTAAATAATTCTAAAAAAGGCTTTCATTTCGGTGAGAGCCTTTTTATTAATATTACATTATGAAAAAAATAGTATTTAGTTTTGTATTCTTTATGGGTTTCTTTGCTGTAGCTCAAACTGCTTCTAACCCATGGCGACTTACTGTTGCTACAAGTGCAATTGATATATACTCAGAGAATCAACTCCCATCCTCTGGAATAAATAATTTTGATAATGCGGAGTATAATGATCTTTTTGACCTTGTTAATTCTTTTCAAGCTGCACTTTATTTAAGCCCTTCATATTCTGTTGAGGCAACAGCAACTTTTAATAATTTATTAGCTAGTTCATCAAATGGTGCAGACTCACATTTCACATTTGATGCAGGTATTTTACTTTCACTTAGAGGGATAAAAAAGTATAGAAGTAAACTTAAAAAACTTGATCCAGCCATTAAAGCAGGTTTGTCCTACTCTGATATGGAAAATAGTTACATTACTCCTTATGCTGGTTTGAGTTTAACATATTGGATGTATGACAATTTTGGTATTACTGCACAAACAGTTAACAAATACTATTCAGATGATTTAATTAAATCTACACCTCCAGGTCTTTCGTATTATCAATATAGCCTTGGCCTTAGTTTCGGTTTAGGTGATGGTGACACAGACGCTGATGGTGTAAAAGATAGCGTAGATGCATGTATCGACGTTCCTGGTTTGCCTGCTCTTGATGGCTGTCCAGATGATGATAATGATGGAATTCGTAATTCAGACGACGCCTGTCCACTTGTTGCTGGATTGGCTGCCTTTAACGGTTGTCCTGATAGTGATGGCGATGGTGTAATGGATAGTGAAGATGATTGTCCTAAAATTGCTGGTGTTATTGCTCTTAATGGCTGTCCTGATGCAGATGCAGATGGTATTAAAGACTCAGATGATTTATGTCCAAACGCAGCTGGTAGTAAAGCACTAAACGGCTGTCCTGATGCAGATGGTGACAATGTCGCGGATAAAGACGATAAATGTCCCGCTGTAGCTGGACCAGCTTCCAATGACGGTTGTCCTGAGAATCCACTTTCTGATTTATCTAATCTTACTGTTTCATTTGATGTAGCAAAATCTGCTATTAGTGATGAAAACACTACTGTTCTAAGTAAAGTTCTAGCGATACTAAATTCTAATGCTTCTGCATCAATTATTTTGTCTGGTCACACAGATAATAGCGGAGCAGAAAAATTTAATAAAAAACTTTCAATGCAACGTGCAGCTGAAGTAAAGTCTTATCTTGTTGAAAATGGTATTGACGCTAGTCGTTTAGAAACTGTTGGACAAGGTGAACTATCTCCAAAAGCATCAAATAACACGAGTGAGGGTAGAGCTCTTAATCGTCGTGTAGAATTTAGTGTTGATTAATTTTTAATCTTACACGCTATATAGTTCAGATTTAAATACTATTCTTTAAACCTCTATCCTTTTTGGGTAGAGGTTTTTTACTTCATTTAATTATGTATCTTAAAAAATCTATAAAAAATTCCTATTTGTTCAAATACAGATTAAGTTATTTTTTTTCGTTTTATATCTTATTGATATCATTCGTTTTTGTGGTTTCCTGTGAAAAAAAAATTAAAACTAAAATAAGTAAGACCATAATGGTTAACTCAGTAGAAAATACAAATATTCAAAAGTATAGACTTGAAAATGACAAGGGTGTTGTAATTGAATTCCTCAATCTGGGGGGTATCATAACTTCTATCAAAACCCCTGATAGGGACGGTCACATTTCTGATATAGCTTTGGGTTTTGATGACCCTAAACAATATCTTGATGGTCATCCTTATTTCGGTGCTATTGTTGGCCGTTTTGCCAACCGGATAGCAGGTGGTACATTTTCAATAGGTGGTGAAATGTATAAATTAGCCATTAATAATGAACCCAATCATTTGCATGGTGGAATAAATGGTTTTGGCAACGTATTTTGGGAAATTCAACCACTTAAAAATGAAAATGGAATTCAGCTAAGCTATACCTCTAGAGACGGAGAAGAAGGTTACCCAGGCAATCTTAAAATAATGGTAAACTATGTGCTCAAAAATGACAATACCTTAAAAGTTAAATATCAAGCACAGACAGATAAAACCACAGTAATTAATCTCACGCAGCACAGCTATTTTAATCTGTCAGGAGATTTTTCGAGAAATATATTAGATCACGAGCTTCAACTAAACGCTGATAAATTTTTACCAGTAGATAGCACTCAAATTCCAACGGGAGATTTTCAATTAGTTTCTGAGTCACCTTTTGATTTTAGAATTCCTAAAGCAATTGGAAAAGAAATCAAAAACGAAAACGAGCAAATGCTCTTTGGTAATGGATATGATCATTGTTGGGTTATAAATAACCCAAATAAAGCTATTGTTAAAGCAGCTAGCTTGTACCATCCTAAGAGTGGCCGTGTTATGGAGGTTTATACCGATCAACCTGGAATACAGCTATATACAGGAAACTTTTTGGATAGTACCCTTCCGTCAAAAACAGGTGGTACCTACAGCCCTAGAAGTGGTTTGTGCCTGGAAACGCAGCATTTTCCAAATGCACCAAATGAGCCCAATTTTCCTTCAACAATTTTAAAGCCCAACGAAACATTTACCAGCGAAACTTGGTTTCAGTTTTCTGTAAAATAACAATAACAAAAACTAATGATCATTAGTACTAATCAGTATAGTATTATAGTCAAAATTGACCTGACACCTTAATTTAATTGTCAAAATCTTGATTACAATTGAGGTGATGTATTGCTAGCTGCTATTTCCTTTAATTTATTATTAAAGACCTATTTTTTGAAGCAGTAGATATATTATAAGCTTCAAAATGAGGAAAATTTAATTGAGATAATTCGCTATAGACCTCTTATTTTCTTCTCCCATACCCAAGCAGATGCAACTGCTTCTTCTAAGCTCCTTTTGGCTTTCCAACCTAAGACTTTATTGGCTTTTGTGGTATCGGCATAGGCAGAAATAACATCTCCAACACGTCTTTTTCCGATTTCATATTTTAGTTCTTGACCTGAAATACGCTCAAAACTTTTAATAACTTCTAATACACTACTACCCTTACCAGAACCCAAATTAAATACTTCATAGGCATCTGTGCCTTTACTTTCTAAAATTCGCTCAATGGCAACCACGTGGGCTTCAGCTAAATCCTCTACATGTATATAATCTCTTATGTTGGTACCATCTGGGGTGGGGTAATCGTTTCCGAAAACAGTAAGTTTTGGATAAAGTCCAGCCGCAGTTTGGGTAATAAAAGGCAATAAATTTTGTGGTTTGCCTAGCGGAAGCTCTCCAATCGCGTTTGAGTGATGTGCTCCAATAGGATTAAAATAACGTAGTGAAATTACCCTAAAGTTCTCTAGTGCGTTAACAGTATCCATCAGGATTTCTTCACCCACTTGCTTAGTGTTGCCATAAGGAGAAATTGCAGGTTTTATGGCAGCACGTTCTGTAATAGGAAGGGTTTCAGCTTCACCATAAACTGAACAAGACGAGCTGAAAATAAAGGGAATTGGTTTATCTAACGCTTCAATCTCCGCCAATAAGTTTAATAATGAACCAAGATTATTTTGGTAGTAAGCAATCGGTTTTTCAATACTTTCACTTATGGCCTTTGCGGCAGCAAAGTGAATGATTCCAGTAATGTTATAGGATTGAAAAATCTGTGTAACACCTAAACTATTTTGCAGGTTTAACTCTTTAAATTTTGGACGTCTCCCGCTTGCTGATTCAATGCCCTCTAACACCTCAAAAGTTGAATTGGATAAGTCATCTACAATAAGTACTTCGTGACCTTTTTCTTGTAGTGATACTACGGTATGGGACCCTATAAAACCCAGCCCCCCTGTAACTAAAATCATATGTTATTATTGATAGACAAAAGTATGTATTTTGGACTAAATTTATTTTTCAGATGTTATCTAAGCGTTTAGATTATTTACCAACAGCGCCAATGGAATAAATAAAATCTTTTTAGCTTCTATGCATTGGCAACTTGCCATAAGTTTTTAATGGTTTCAAGTGGTTTTTCCGATGAAAAAACAAAATTCCCAGCCACCAATATATCCGCACCAGCTTCAACTAAATCGGTACAGTTTGTTGCATTAACCCCCCCGTCAATCTCAATAAGAGTTGCTGATTTATTTGCATCTATCATGGTACGGAGCATATGCACTTTAGAGTAAGTATTTTTAATAAATTTTTGCCCACCAAACCCAGGGTTTACACTCATAATACATACCACATCAATATCATTGATAACGTCTTCTAGTACGTTTACAGGCGTATGTGGATTTAGTGCAACCCCAGCTTTCATACCCGCATCTTTGATAGCCTGTATTGTTCTATGTAAGTGAGTGGAAGCTTCGGCGTGGACAGTTAAAATATCAGCACCTAATTGAGCGAAAGTTTTAATATAGCGATCGGGGTCTACAATCATTAAATGTACGTCCAATGGTTTTTTGGCGTGTTGTGCCATAGCCTTGACAACCGGCATTCCGAATGAAATATTAGGCACAAAAACACCGTCCATAATATCCAAATGAAACCAATCTGCTTCACTTTGGTTTATAATTTGAATGTCGCGTTCTAAATTGGCAAAGTCTGCTGCCAACATCGACGGTGCGATTTTAACTTTGCCCATTATCCTAGGTAAGTTTTTAAAATTTTACTTCTAGAGGTATGTTTTAGCCTTCTGATGGCTTTCTCCTTGATTTGACGTACTCGTTCGCGCGTTAGGTCGAATGTTTCACCAATTTCTTCCAAAGTCATTGGGTGCTGATTTCCTAGACCGAAATAAAGGCGCACAACATCGGCTTCTCTTGGAGTTAAAGTTTCCAGTGCTCGCTCAATTTCTGTACGCAATGATTCATGCATAAGTTCTCTGTCGGGATTTGGAGACTCACCACTTCGAAGTACATCATATAGATTTGAATCTTCACCCTCAACAAGCGGAGCATCCATGGATACGTGACGCCCAGAATTTTTCATAGATTCTTTTACATCAGATACTGTCATGTCAAGTTCCTTGGCAATTTCTTCAGCGGACGGAACACGTTCGTGCGCTTGCTCTAAAAAGGCGTATGTTTTGTTGATTTTATTGATAGATCCAATTTTATTAAGGGGTAACCTAACGATACGAGATTGCTCAGCTAGTGCCTGTAATATGGATTGGCGAATCCACCATACAGCATAGGAAATAAATTTAAACCCACGAGTTTCATCAAAGCGTTTTGCAGCCTTAATAAGCCCCAAATTTCCTTCATTTATGAGATCGGGTAAGGTTAAACCCTGATTTTGGTATTGTTTAGCAACAGACACTACAAAACGTAAGTTAGCTTTTGTGAGTTTTTCAAGTGCGATTTGGTCACCAGCCTTAATACGTTGTGCTAATTCAACTTCCATCTCAGCAGTGATAAGATCAACTTTACCAATTTCTTGGAGATATTTATCTAAAGAGGCAGTTTCACGATTAGTAACCTGCTTTGTAATTTTTAACTGTCTCATTGCATTGTATTATATGGATTATATGGGTTATACGTGTACATGCTAATGAAGGTTACATTTTAACATAAAAAATCCGTCAAAATTGCTTCTAACGGATTTAAGTTGTCATTTAAGAGCTGTTTAATCTCTTTTTGGCCGGCGGTTGTTACCTCCGTTTCTTCTTCGGTCATTCCCACCTGCTGGCCTTGGCTTGCGCTCTACATATCCCTCGGGCTTTTCTAAAAGTGCTTTTCTAGAAACCTTTTCTTTTCGTGTTCGTGAATCTATACCGAAGTATTTTACATCAAATACATCGCCCATTTTTAACACATCAGTAACATTTTCTGTGCGTTCCCATGCCAATTCACTTACGTGAAGTAACACTTCGTTTCCAGGTGCATCAGTGTATTCGACTACTGCTCCGAAATCAAGGATTTTGATTACTTGAACTTCGTAAGTTTCACCAACGGTTGGTTTAAATGTTAACGCATCAACGCGGGCAAGAACCTGATCAATTCCCTCTGGTCCAGTACCTAAAATTTCTATAATTCCTTCACCTGTATCAGGATCTTCGTTAATAACGATAGTCGTGTTAGTTTGCTTTTGAAGCTCTTGGATTACCTTTCCTCCAGGGCCGATAATTGCCCCAATATATTCGTTCGGAATCGTACGCATTACCATCTTTGGCGCATGTTCTTTTACATCCGCTGCTGGCGCCTCAATAGTTTCATTTAGCTTATCTAAAATGTGAATACGTCCATCACGTGCTTGCTTTAATGCCTGGATTAAAATATCATAGGGTAGTCCTTTGAGTTTAATATCCATTTGACAAGCTGTAATACCGTTTTCAGTTCCGGTTACTTTAAAATCCATATCCCCTAGGTGATCCTCATCTCCAAGAATATCAGATAATACTGCAAAACGTTCTCCGTCAGAAATAAGCCCCATCGCAATTCCAGAAACTGGATTAGTGATTTGAACTCCAGCATCCATAAGTGCCATAGTCCCAGCACAAACAGTAGCCATTGATGATGAGCCATTAGATTCCAAGACTTCTGATACCACCCTTACAGTGTAAGGGCAATCATCAGGCATCACTTTTTTAAGCGCACGCTGCGCTAAGTTACCGTGTCCTACTTCGCGTCGAGATGTACCTCTTAGCGGACGTGCTTCACCGGTACAAAACGGCGGGAAATTGTAGTGAAGGTAGAATGTTTCCTCTCCTTGTGCCGTTGGTAAATCAATCATGTTGGCCTCTCTAGAGGTTCCAAGTGTTACCGTGGCAAGTGCTTGTGTTTCTCCACGTGTAAATACAGATGATCCGTGTGTTGATGGTAGGTAATCTACCTCACACCATATAGGTCTAATATCTGTTGTTTTACGACCGTCAAGTCGAATGCCTTCACTTAATACTAATTCACGAACGGCTTCTTTTTGCGCTTTGCTAAAGTATTTACCAATAAGCTTTCCATTTTCTTCAAACTCTTCTTCTGAAAAAGTTGCTATTAAGGCTTCTTTTACTTCGCCAAACGCAATGCTACGATCTTGTTTAGAAATACCTTTTTTGGCAATGTCATAACATTTTTGGTAAGTGAAATCATGAATTTTTTGCTGCAATTCATCGTCGCTGTCTTCAGCTTCGTATTCACGCGTTTCTTTTTTACCAACTGCTTCTGCCAACTCAACTTGAGCTGCGATTTGAAGTTTGATGGCTTCATGACCAAAGCGAATGGCGTCAGCCAATACTTCTTCTGAAACTTCGTCAAATTCACCTTCAACCATTGTTACAGAGTCTGCGCTGGCACCAATCATAATGTCGACATTAGATTCTTTAAGCTGTGTTTTGCTAGGATTGATGATGAACTTGCCATCAAGCTGTGCCACGCGAACTTCAGAAATAGGACATTCAAAAGGAATATCTGAAAGCTGAATAACGGTAGAGGCAGCAAGACCTGCTAATGCATCAGGCATGACGTTTTCGTCGTGCGACATCAATTGAATCATCAATTGCGTTTCTGCGTGATAGTCTTTAGGGAAAAGTGGACGCAACACTCGGTCAACCAAACGCATGGTAAGAATTTCTTCGTTGCTGGGTCTCGCTTCGCGCTTAAAGAAACCACCAGGGAAACGCCCTGCAGCTGCAAATTTTTCACGATAATCTACTGTTAAAGGTAGAAAGTCAACCGGGGAGGCCTGACGTGCTGAAACAACAGTAGCTAATAGCATACAGTTACCGCTTCTAACAACGACGGAGCCATCTGCTTGCTTAGCAAGCTTGCCAGTTTCTAAGGTAATAGTGCGACCATCGCCTAAGTCAATAGCCGAGGTATGTACATTGGGTGTCATAATTTTTTCGATTTAAAATTAGTATCTGTGATGTTGTGTTGTGGTCGTAGATACCCTTGAAAAACTGATGATGCGAATACTTTTAAGTTCTTACTTACGAATGCCCAATTCTTTAATTAAGGAACGGTAGCGTTCGATATCTTTATCTTTTAAATAATCTAAAAGACTTCTTCGCTTACCTACTAACATAACCAATGAACGCTCTGTATTGTAATCTTTATGATTGTTTTTCAGGTGCCCTGTTAGGTCGTTAATACGCTTTGTAAATAGTGCAATTTGTCCCTCCGTGCTTCCAGTGTTTTTTTCAGACTTTCCGTACTTCTTGAAAATTGCCGCTTTTTCTTCTTTGTTTAACATGCCAATATTATTGTAAATGATTCTTATGCTACTTCGAAATTAACTCGAAGGCTGCAAATATAACATAATAATTGATTGAAATCACAGTTGTGCTGAAAGCGGTCGATTTAATATTAAATCTAGGTAAAGATTGATGTTTTTCTTCAGATCTTTTCGGTGCGTAATAAAGTCCAAAAAGCCATGCTCTTGAAGGAATTCTGCAGTTTGAAAGCCTTCTGGAAGCTCTTGACCAGTTGTATCTTTAACGACCCTGGGCCCAGCAAAACCAATAAGTGCTCCAGGTTCAGAAATGTTAATATCACCCAACATAGCAAAAGAAGCCGTTGTCCCTCCTGTAGTTGGATCTGTACAAAGCGATACATAAGGGATTTTAGCGTCTGCAAGTTGTGCGAGTTTTGCAGCAGTTTTTGCCATTTGCATTAAAGATAGCGCCGCCTCCATCATACGTGCTCCACCAGATTTAGAAATTATAACAAAAGGAATCTTCTTTTTCAGGGCCAGTTCAGCAGCACGGTATATTTTTTCTCCAACAACAGAGCCCATAGAACCTCCAATAAAGGAAAAGTCCATGCAGGCAACTACAATTTCGTTTCCGTTGGAGTATCCAACAGCTGATCTAACTGCATCGTTGAGTTTGGTTTTTTTCTGTGCCGCCCTTACACGGTCTTTGTAGGTTTTCGTGTCTTCAAACTTAAGCGGGTCTTTAGATTTTAGCTTTTTGTCAAGTTCTCTAAACTTATTGTTGTCAAATAAGATTTCAAAATACTCCTTACTACCGATACGAACGTGATAACCATCTTCAGGAGATACATAAAAATTTTCAGCTAATTGTTCTGTGTCAACAATTTTTCCGGTGGGGGACTTATACCACAAACCTTGAGGTGTGTCTTTCTTTTCACTGGTTTGGGTTTGAATTCCTTTTTCGGTACGTCTGAACCACGCCATAGGCTAAGAGTTTTATCAAATATATAAAACCCTATGAATTACAGCGTATTCACGTTATTAAGGTCTGCAAAGGCTTTTTCTAGTCGCATAACAAACGCCTTTTCCCCTTCGCGCAACCAAACGCGTGGATCGTAATACTTTTTGTTAGGCACATCATCACCTTCAGGGTTTCCAATTTGCTTTTGTAAATAAGCCGACTTTTCCTGTATATAGTCGCGTACACCAGACATAAAGGCATATTGCATATCAGTATCAATATTCATTTTAATAACACCATAGCTGATACCTTCTCTTATTTCGTCAACAGTTGACCCTGATCCTCCATGAAATACAAAGTCAATGGTATTTGGTCCAACGCCGTATTTTTCACTAACAAATGTCTGTGAGTTCTTTAATATTTTTGGTGTTAGTACAACGTTTCCTGGTTTGTACACACCGTGTACATTGCCAAATGCAGCTGCAATAGTAAAGCGTGTACTAACTTGTGATAATTCCTCAAAGGCAAAAGCAACTTCTTCTGGTTGTGTGTACAACTTAGAGCTGTCAATGTCTGTATTGTCAACACCGTCTTCCTCTCCTCCTGTAACACCCAGCTCAATTTCAAGAGTCATGTCCATTTTGGCCATGCGCCTTAAATAGTTCTTACATATTTTAATATTCTCACCAATGGGTTCTTCAGAGAGGTCAATCATGTGAGAGCTGAAAAGTGATTTTCCTGTTTCTTCAAAATGCTTTTCACTCGCGTCAAGTAATCCGTCAATCCAAGGAAGTAATTTTTTTGCAGCATGGTCTGTATGAAGAATAACACTTACGCCGTACAATTTGGCCATTTGATGTACGTGCTTAGCGCCAGCAATAGCTCCTGCAATAGCAGCCTGTTGGTTTTCGTTTGATAAGCCTTTTCCAGCGTTAAACTGTGCACCTCCGTTAGAGAACTGAATGATTACTGGTGAGTTTAGTTTTGCAGCAGTTTCCAACACAGCATTGATGGTATCTGACCCAATTACATTTACTGCAGGTAGTGCAAATTTTTTGGTTTTTGCTAAAGCAAAGATTTCTTGAACCTCATTTCCAGTAGCTACACCTGGCTTTACGGAATGCGACATATTGATTTTATTTTCTTAATGTTGGAGTAAAAGTAACAAACTATTGCGGGCTTAAAAAGGATAATTTATCCCAAGTGTAGGATTTGCATTTTTTAACTGATAATTCCAATTCCAACGGCTTCCTCTCGGCAATACAGGGTTATGCGTTTTAAAGCCCATGTCTAGCCTTAACAAGAAAAGACCAAAATCATATCTAAGCCCAAAGCCTGTACCCACTGCCAGCTCATCTAAATCTCGAAAACCGTCAAACCTTCTAGCCGACTCATTAACGTTATCATATACATTCCAAATGTTACCAGCATCAACAAATAATGCTCCGTTAAAGGCACCAATAAGGTTAAAGCGGTATTCAATATTAATAGACATTTTAAAGTTTGCTTCATTAAATTCATTTCCAGAATCACTCGACCCAGGCCCTAATCGATATACTTCCCAAGCCCTATTGTCATAGGCACCTCCGCCAAAAAAAGATCGGTTAAAGGGGATATTGTCCGCATTACCATATGGAAAAGCAGCTCCAGCAAATGCTCTAACGGCCACTACTTGATTATCAATGACAGACCAGTGCTTAACAAAATCTGTCTCAAATTTTATAAATTGACTAAAAGGCACTTCAAACAAAAGGTATTGCCCATTCTCTTGTTTCCAATCAAAGTACTTTGCCAAACCTTCCACTAGGTTTCCAGACCAACTTAGATTAGCCCTAAACTGTGTAAAGGATCTGTCAAAAATACCCCGCTTCGAAGAACTAAAAAAATTAATGCCTGAACTTATAATTAGATTGTTTTGCGTGAGTCTTCTTCTGCGTTCTTCAATGCGTTGCACCCTTTGATAGCTTGAGTCACTGGGTAAGATACTAGTGTTACCCACCAAAACATCTCCAATAAAAGATTCTGTTCCTTGTGGAATTATGAGCTTTTCATTCAATAGATAAGTTGGATTTGTATTGGTGATACCTGCAATTTGATTTAATTCATCGTAAGCATTGTTGTAAACACCAAAGTAATTTGCTTTATTTTTATTATTAACAAACTCTACATCCATAAAAGAAAAGGTCCACCTACGGTTTTCTCTTGGGTTCCATTGGTATTGTATACTTCCAGTAAAACTTTGCTTATCTAAGCCAATGTTTTCTTGAGAACCAACACCAACTCTTAAAATGGTTAGTGGTGCAAGTTTCTGCTTGTTGATTTTGTTACTGAATGGCAATAAAAACTGTGGTGCCCGCAGCTGAATGTCAAAGCCATACTCTGCAATTGCGACGTTGGCTGAGCGACCAAATGATCCCCTACCACCTAATTCTAAGGTTTCAGCTTCTTTAAAAACATTTAAGACACTTAAGCCGGAGCTAAATGCAATACCTCTTTTTAAAATATTAGATTGGGTTACGTCCAGGGCAAAGTCTAGGGAGTAACGTTTTTTAGGCATTAAAAAAATGGATGCATCCAAAAGTGTTTCGTCTTCATTTGCATATTGATATCTTATGGTTGGATAATCGAAACTTTGTAGTCTATTAAGCTGTTTTAAGGTGGTGCTTCGTGAAGTATCGGTGTAAGGCTCATTTGTTTTAAAATCAATTGATTCACGTAATAGCTTGCTGCTGTAATTCATTTTACCCTGACTAAAAATGGTCATCCCTTCATAAACGCCAATAGAATCGTAAACTTCGTTTCCTACATTACCCGCTTTACCTAATAAAACGGCCACGTTATTCATTTTTGAAATTTTATACTCTTTTGGAACAGGGTTTCCCTCTTGATTCTCAATAAAGTTTCGAATATTGAGTTGTACCGGCAAGCGATAATCTGTTCCTGTTGAATCTACACGAACGCTAAAGTCAATGGAGTTTAGCTGAAAAGGGTATACGCCTGCATTTCTAAATAGCGCTGAAAGTCTGTTTCGTTCTTGCACAAACACTTTTGTGCGAAAACGATCTCCTTGTTTAAGCTTACTGTTGGCTTTGTTTGCCTGATATATAGAATCCAATATTGGGCTTTGGATATTGATATGAATGCTGTCTACAAAGTAGGGTGTATTGGTGTTGACATTATAATTTATGGTTGCATTTCGATTTTTAATAATAGCATCTGTTTTTACCACAGCATTAAAATAACCTTCATTTGAAAAAAAGGCTTTTAGCTTTTGTGCATTAATTGCAGTCGAAACGGAGTCTGAAAGTACGGTAGCTTCACCTGATTTTCTTTTCCAAGCTTGAAAACCACTTTTGTAGGCTTTCATTTTTTTGACTTGCTTTTCAGACCAAATGGAGTTCATCCTATTTTTGCGCCCTGGTTTTTTAGCAAGCCAATTTTCAAAAGCAATATCCGTACTGTCTTTTCCAGATTGATATAACAATAATCCGAATGGAATACCTAAAAAACGATTATTAGGCTTGGGCTGAACAATGCTTGCAACAGTGTCAACAGCTACTTTATCGTCTATAATTACGTTGTTTTTACGCAACAATATACCATTCTCTGGCAAGTTGCGAACAGCAGAACATCCTACAATTATGCCCAAAAGCACACTAAAACCTATTATTTTTGAAAATCTTATGGTCAAGAGAAAGTTGTAAAAGTCAAAAATACACCAAATACATGGTTAGCAAAAACGAACTAAAACAGTTAGCTCAATTAGGGCAAAAAAAATTTCGTCAACAACGTAGTCTTTTCCCTGTTGAGGGTAAAAAAGCCATAACAACGTTTCACCAAAACGGATTTGAGATGAAATGCTGTTTTTCTCATGAAACTGTACAAATAGGAGGTGTTGATGCTACAACAATCAGCATTTCTGACATGAAAAAGCTAAGCAATTTAAGTACTCCTCCCATTGTTTGGGCGGCCTTTTCGCTCCCTAAACCGGTTAATTTTGCTCGCCAAAATATCAATATTGCTTTGGATGGAATCCGTAACCCCGGTAACCTTGGGACAATTATTCGTCTGTGTGATTGGTTTGGCATTGCTCATCTACTCTGTTCAACAGACACGGTAGATTGTTTTAATCCTAAAGTGGTACAGGCGAGCATGGGCTCTTTAGCCGGAGTGCAACTTCATTATGTTAATCTTCTTAACGCATTTGACAAATATCACTTAAATCCAATAGGCACTGGTTCTTATGGGAAAAACATGTATGACGCAAAAATTCCTAAAAATGCAGTGTTTGTAATGGGAAATGAAGGGCAAGGAATTTCCAAGGGTATAAGTGCTAAAATTAAAGAGGATATAAGTATACCTGCTTACGGAAATCCAACTGCCGATAGCCTAAATGTTGCCATGGCAATGGGTATTATATTGGCTGAATTTAAAAGAAGAGGCTGATCTACTCAAAAGTAAACCGCAAAAAAATACCTCGACTTTTCATACTGGCTATGTATCGGGTGTAAACACTATTTACATCTTCATCAGAAACAAACTCGTCACTTAAAGCAAAAAAACCATGTACTGAGGTAGTAAACTTAAAGTAGGGTAAGTAAAAATCAGTGCCTGCGGCAAGTTCCCAAGCATATACATCTCTTTTCATTCTAAAGGTCCCAGAGCTATTGTCTTCTGAGTTTGTTTCCTCACTGGTTATATTTATGTTGTATGAAACACTACCCATTACAAAAGGACGTACATTACGAATACGTCGTGTATTTAATTTAATACCAACTGGGAAACGCACATAATTAGATTTTACAACACGATCAATGAGCGCTTTGCTGAAGCGAGGATCTTCTAGAGAAAAAGGGAATTTGATACCCCGTTCAACAAAGGCTACGCCTGGATGAAAACGAATATTTAAAAATTCATTAAATCTATAGTCTGCTAAAAGGCCCACATCAAAACTTGGCTTTGGTTTTACGTTAATGCGGAAAGGTCCACTTGTTAAAGTTGGTTTATATTCTACTTTAGCACCAACGGTATTGAGTCCCAAATAATAACCAAAACGAATTCTTTTCGAGTCATCAACTTTTAGGTTTTCTATTTTATCCAGTTGTCCATACATAGGGCCAACTGCGCAAAAGGAAACAGTCATAATCAATAATGAATATCGCAGGTTCATTTTTGAGCATTATATAAAGTAACTACACCTCCTGTTAAAGGCTTATATGTTACTTTATAAAACCCAATTTCCCGTAATTTATTGCACATCTCTTCACCGTCAGCGAAGTTTGCTGCCGATTCACCAAGATAGGCGTAAGCACCTTTGTCTTCAGCAAATAGTCTCCCCATCGAAGGAATCAGTATTCTAGACATAATGTAATGTGCCTGGCGCATTGGGAATTTTTTTGGTGTTGACGTTTCCAATACATACAAACAGCCGTTAGGTTGGAGTACACGATACATTTCGGCCAAGCCTTTCTCCAAATTATCAAAGTTTCTAATACCAAAGGCTACCGTTACGGCATCAAATTTTTGATCAAAAGGCAACTTTTCTGCATCGGCAACGTGAAGTTTTATGCGGCCTTTGAGTTTGAGTTTCTCAAGCTGCTTACTTTGTACCTCTAACATTTTTATCGAAAGGTCAGCAGCATCAATTTTTAGATTGGGAATCTTGCTTAAGGCGATAGCAATATCTCCGGTGCCAGTGGCAACATCAAGGACATCTACAGCTTTTTGTTCTCGAACAAGCTTTATGAGTCGCTTGCGCCATATCTTGTCCAGACCAAGAGATAGAACACGATTAAGGGTGTTGTATTTTTGAGCAATACGGTCAAACATCAAGGTTACCTGATCTTTTTTTGAAAGATCAGAATCAGTGTAGGGAGTGACATTTTTACTCATAGTTGGCAAATGTAACTATTATCTATCGAAGCTGTTTTATTTATAACGAACAGAAACTTCCTATATTTGCATATATAATTTCTTTCAAAGATGAATATTGCCATCGCTGGTGCTAGCGATATTGGATTTCACTTAGCCAAATTACTTTCGTTTGAGGCACAGGATATAACCCTTATTGATTCTGATAAGGAACTTCTAAACTATGCCGATAACAATCTTGATATTCGTGCAGTCAAGGGGGACCCTTCTGGGTTGGCGACACTTAAATTTGCTGGTGTTGACCAAGCAGACATGATGATTGCTGTTACTTCTTCAGAAACCACAAACCTTATGTGTTGTTTGTTGGCCAAACAGTTGGGTTGCAAGCAAACAATAGCACGTGTTACCGATATTGATTTTGAAAAATATAAGAATGATGTTGATTTTAAATCATTGGGAATTGATGAATTGGTTTCACCTGAAGAACTAGCTGCTGAAGAAATACAATTACTTATCCATCAATCTGCTTTTGAAAACAGTCACGAATTTGAAGATGGTGCACTCACCATGATGGGTACCACACTAGAAAACGATGCGCCATTTATTGGAAAAACAGTACGTGAGGTTGCAACTGTTTTTCCTGGAGTTCACTTCATGCCAATTGCGATAAAACGTATTGAGTCGCATAACACCATAATACCAAGGGGAGACACCTGCTTTGAAAAAGGGGATCAGGTATATTTCACAACTTTGCCACAAGGCGTTTCAGAATTATATAGCCTTACAGGTGAAGTCAAAAATAAAATCAAGAATGTGATGATTTTGGGTGGAGGCCGAGTAGGTCTTAAAACAGCTGAAGACCTGTGTAAACGGGGCATAAAAGTTAAGCTAATTGAGCTTGATAAAGAGCGCGCGATTGATATGGCAGAGCGCCTGCCTGACACCCTAATCATTCACGGTGATGGACGTAATGTAGAGCTGTTACTTGAAGAGAATCTAGACGAAATGGATGCCTTTTTAGGGGTAACTAACGATGCTGAAACTAACATAATGTCTTGTTTAATGGCTAAATCCAAGCAAGTGCCGAAAATTATAGCACTTATCGAAAACATGGATTATTTTGATTTGACAAAATCCATTGGAGTGGATACTCTTGTCAATAAAAAAATGTTAACTGCAAATACTATTTTCCGATATATTAGAAGGGGAGAGGTTGTAGATTTGGCCAAACTTAATAACATGGATGCCGAAATCGTGGAGTTTAAAGTAAAGCCGTCAGCTAAGGTAATTGGAGAGGAAATTAAGAATTTAGATTTCCCAAAAACGGCTACTATTGGTGGTGTGATACGAAATGGAACAGGCGTTATTGCACTTGGCGATTTCGTTATTGAAGAAAGTGATCTTGTTTTGGTTTGCTGCTTGCCGCAATCAATTAGCCGGGTAGAACAACTTTTTCTATAGGCCATGAAGGGATTTAATCTCAAGCTTATTCTACATATCCTAGGACTGCTATTACTGTTCAATGCCATTTTTATGGGTATTACTACGCTATACAGTTATTTTCAAAATGACGGTATTACAACTGGACTGCTAAAAGCTTTAGTACTCAACGTTATTGTAGCCAGTTTGGCTCTTGGCTTAACATTAAATCATCGCAAGGAAATTAAAAAACGTGAAGGCTATGTTATTGTTGTTTTTGGATGGCTGATTATGGTTGTGTTTGGCATGTTTCCCTATATGTTTACAGATACAATAGCAACCTTTACAAATGCCTTTTTTGAAACAATGTCTGGTTACACAGCAACTGGTGCTACCATCCTTGACGATATTGAGGCTTTGCCAAGGAGTATTATACTTTGGCGCTCTCTGACACATTGGATGGGTGGTATGGGAATCATTGTTCTTGCAATTGCAATACTGCCGTTGTTAGGCATTGGTGGCATGCAGCTTTTTAGTGCCGAAGCACCGGTTTTGGGGGGAGATAAACTACACCCACGTATTAGCGATACGGCCAAGCGATTATGGTTTATTTATGTAGGCCTGACTCTTACAAATGCTTTATTGCTTTTTGTTTCAGGCATGCCTCTTTTTGATGCCATTAATCACGCCATGAGCACTATGGCTTCAGGCGGGTTTTCCACTAAAAATGCAAGTATTGGATTTTGGAATGACATGCCGAAAATACAGTACATAACGATTTTTTTTATGATTTTAGCGGGAAGCAACTTTGTATTGCTTTACTATGCTATCAAGGGAAAATTTAAACGTGTTTTTGCCGATACGGAGTTTAGTTGGTATTCTGGGTTTATTACAGTTTTTGCACTTATTGTGATGGCCTCTTTAATACGTCAAGAATTCTATGCAACTACTGACACCAGTATCTTTGCAGTATGGGAGCAATCCTTTCGCCATGCTTTGTTTCAAGTAGTTGCGGTTATTACCACAACAGGACTGGTAACAGCAGATTTCACTTCATGGACTCCATTTGTGACAATGTTGTTTTTTGGATTGATGTTTTTGGGCGGATCAACGGGATCTACATCCGGTGGGGTAAAAGTCATGCGTCACTTGATACTCATCAAAAATGGTTTCTTGGAATTCAAACGCGCCCTACATCCCAATGCCATACTAATGGTTAGGATGAATAAGGTTACTATTGAACAGTCTATTGTTTACAATGTACTGGCATTCTTCATTCTTTACATGATACTTTTTATCATCGGCGCAGGTGTACTAAGCACCCTTGGCTTGGATTTTACCACGGCTATTGGCGCAGCAGCAAGTTCGCTTGGTAATGTTGGACCTGGCCTGGGCGAAGTTGGACCTGCAAGTACATTTTCATCACTACCCATTTTTGGAAAGTACTGGTGTTCCTTACTTATGCTTTTGGGAAGGCTAGAATTGTTTACCGTTTTGATGCTCTTTACGCCCTACTACTGGCGTAATCACTAAGATACCGCTAGTCCAATACGTCTGATCGCTTCTTCAATTTCTTCAAGAGACGCAGCATATGAAATACGGATGTTATTTGGACATCCGAATGCATCGCCTGTTACGGTAGCAACGTGGGCTTCTTCTAAAAGATACATGGCGAAGTCAGAGGCGTTTTCAATCAAGGTACCATTTAATTTCTTTCCAAAGAATGACGAAATATCAGGAAAAATATAAAAAGCACCTTTTGGTACATTTACTTTAAAACCTTCAATGTTCTCAACGAGCTGCATGATACGCTTCCGTCGAAAATCAAACTCATCAACCATATATTTAATTTTTCCAACAGAAGCTCTAACAGCGACAATGGCAGCTCTCTGTGCAATACAGTTTGTTCCACTAGTCACCTGCCCTTGAATTTTAGTGCAAGCTTTTGCCAACCATTCAGGACCACCTAAATAGCCTATTCTCCACCCTGTCATAGCAAAAGCTTTTGCTAAACCATTAACCGTAATGGTTCTGCCTGACATACTTGGAATGGCAGCAAAGCTAAATGGACTTACATTGTCATAGTTGATGTGTTCATAAATTTCATCTGAAAGTACGTATATATCAGGGTGTTTATCCAACACCTCAGCCGGTGCCTCGTATTCTTCTTTGCTGTATACTGATCCGCTTGGATTGTTAGGTGAGTTAAGCATTACTAATTTGGTTTTAGGAGTAATGGCAGCTTCCAATTGTGATGGGGTAATTTTAAAATCTGTTTCGATATCAGAACGAATTTCTATTGGATTTCCTTCAGCAAGGATTACTATAGCAGAGTAGCTCACCCAATACGGCGCTACTAAAAGCACGTCATCGCCTGGGTTAATCAGCACTTGAACGGCATTAGCAATAGATTGTTTTGCACCTGTTGATACCACAATTTGATTAGGGGCAAAGTTAAGTCCATTATCACGCTTGAACTTTTCACATATGGCTTCTTTGAGTTCTACATATCCATCAACAGGAGTGTAGCTATTATAATCGGAATCGATAGCATCGATTGCAGCTTCTTTGATAAAATCGGGTGTATTGAAATCAGGCTCTCCTAAACTCAATCCAATAATGTCTTTACCTTCGTTTTTTAATTCACGTGCCTTGGCTGCCATAGCCAAAGTTGCTGATGCTGGCAAATTTTTAATGCGTTCAGATAATACTTGATTCATATTAAAATTTTTGACAAAGATAATCGCTACAAAACAACAAGCATAACATTTTTAATTAATAGCTTCCTTATTTTTGTAAAAAGTATGGATAAAAGAATAAAAACGTATTTTCCTGAATTAACCGAAAAACAGCAAGTACAGTTTACACAACTCAAGGCACTTTACGATTCGTGGAATCAAAAAATAAATATTATTTCACGCACCGATATGCCCCATTTCTATATCCGTCACGTTCTCCATTCGTTAGGCATTTCCAAGGTACTAAGATTTAACCCTCAATCCAGCGTGTTAGACGTGGGCACTGGAGGTGGTTTTCCAGGAATTCCACTTGCTATTATGTTCCCAGAGACACAATTTACACTCATTGATTCTATTGGAAAAAAAATCAAAGTGGTGCAAGCTGTTGCAGACGCCTTGGCTCTTGACAATGTCAAAACTTACCACAAACGCGCCGAAGATGTATCGGGTACATTTGACTTTGTGGTAAGCAGGGCTGTTACGCGCATGGAGAGATTTGTACCATGGGTACAACACAAAGTTAAATCTAAAAATACGCATGTACTTTCAAACGGGATTCTCTACTTAAAAGGAGGAGACCTGCGTGAAGAACTCAGTACTTATCCAAGCGCTAAAACTTATGATTTGAATTTGCATTTCAATGAGGATTTTTTTGAAACCAAGAAAGTTGTGTATTTAACTCTTTAGTTCATACTGGGATAGCGATAATCTGTCGCAGGCACAAGTGTTTCTTTTATCAACCTTGGTGATACCCAACGAAGTAGGTTTAGTGATGAACCAGCCTTGTCATTGGTTCCTGATGCACGACTTCCTCCAAATGGTTGCTGCCCAACAACAGCACCGCTGGGCTTGTCGTTTATGTAGAAATTACCAGCGGCATGGCGCAACTTTTCTGATGCGTATTCAATGAAATGTCGGTCTTGTGATATAATAGCACCAGTAAGCCCATATTCAGAAGTAGTATTCACCAATTTTAAGGCACTTTCCCATTCGTTATCTTCATAAACATAAACAGTAACAACAGGTCCAAAAAGTTCTGTTTCCATAGTGGTGTAGTGGGGGTTGGTTGTTTTTAGCAAGGTGGGATGGATAAAATAGCCCTTGCTTTTGTCATATACACCCCCAGCAAGTATCTCTACTTCCTTGTCAGTTTTTGCCTGTTCAATGTAACGTACGAGCCTGTCAAAAGAATTTTCGTGTATAACAGCCGTTATAAAGTTGTTCATGTCATCAGGTGATCCGATTGAAAAGCTTTTGATGTTATTAACTACTCCGGCTATTATTTTATCAGAAATTGAAGCGGGCAAGTATATACGCGATGCTGCTGAACACTTTTGCCCTTGAAATTCATAACCACCCCGTGTGATGGCAGTCACCGCGGTTTGGATGTCAGCACTAGGGTGGGCAAAAATAAAATCTTTACCTCCAGTTTCGCCGACAATTCTGGGATAATTGCGATAACGGGTAAGCTTGTTTCCAATCTGCTGCCATAAATGTTTAAACACTTGTGTTGAACCTGTGAAATGTAGCCCTGCAAATTGTGGATGGTCTAATACAATATTGGAAATCATAACTGGATCTCCTGAAATGAGGTTGATGACACCTGGGGGTACACCAGCTTCTTCAAAAATATCCATGATGATTTTAGCAGAAAACATTTGATGATCACTTGGTTTCCAAACAACAACGTTCCCCATAAGAGCAGGAGCAGTACATAGATTGCCAGCAATTGCGGTGAAATTAAATGGTGTCACAGCATAGATAAACCCTTCAAGCGGTCTGTATTCCAGCCGGTTGATAACACCATCTCCTTGGATTGGTTGTTTTGAGTAAATGTCCGATGCAAAAGAAACGTTAAATCTTAAAAAATCGGCAAATTCGCAGGCAGCGTCAATTTCTGCTTGAAAGATATTTTTCGATTGTCCAAGCATGGTCGAAGCATTAATCCTTGCACGATATGTCCCAGCAATCAATTCAGCTGCTTTTAGAAATACAGCCGCACGATGCTCAAAAGAGGTATTTTCCCAATTAAGGCTGGCCGCTAGTGCTGAATCAATTGCTTGGGTTACGTGTGAAGCATTAGCTATACTAAAGCTCCCAAGTGTATGCTTATGGTCGTGCGGGGGTACTATTTTTGCACGTGTCTTGGTAACAATTTTTTTATCACCTATGTAAAGGGGAACTTCAATATTACTTTTATAAAACGTTGTGTATGTTTCTAATACCTCTCTACGTTCGGCACTATTTTTTTTATATTTAAGGACAGGCTCATTTATCGGCCTTGGGACTGAAAAAAAACCGTTTTTCATAAGATATAAATTTAACAACTAGTTGAGCGCAAAAGCGGCGCTTAGCTCAAACTTAGGAATGTAGGCACGAAACTTTTTAGTCGATGCTAAATTGATCATGTCGTAGTGCCCCTGCATTGCACCAATAGGCGAGCTTAATAAGCAGCCAGATTGATAACTGTATACCTGGCCAGGTTTAATAACAGGTTTTTTACCTACTACACCTTCACCATCAACAATAGCTGTGGCCTTTAGAGAGTCAAAAATTTTCCAATGTCTATATTGGAGCTGAACCGTATCTTTTCCATGGTTAGATATAGATATGCGATATCCAAATGAATAATGCAAACGGTAGTTTTTGAAGTGAGTTCCTTCAAAAAATGCATTTACAGAAATGCTTATACCTTGTGTGATTTGCTGTATCATATTATAAATATAAACATTTTTTATAAGCCAATGTCTTTTGCGTTTGCATTTCCAACACCAATTAATTCATCGCAGCGAGCGCCCATGGGCCTGTAGTAAACCAGTACCCAGTAGTCATTTTCAGTAGGCCAATAATTACCAGAAATAAGATTGTCATAAAGCGTTCCGTCACTGTCTTGACTTACAAACTTATAGTTATATATACCTTGCTTTAGTAATAATTCAACCTCAAAGCGACCTGAATCGGGGTTGTATGCCAATTTGCTATCATCACTAATGATGTGTTGGTTAAAATCTCCAACCACATAATGTTCTCCGTCAAACAGGAAATCTTCTGCAAAAAGTGAAATCAAGACCCGGCTATAATCAGATTCGATATTTGGTTTATTGCCTTGAAAAGTGTTAATGCGAAAGTCGCCGTTTATATCAGGCGCATAGGTGTAAGGTCTGCCCGATCGCACCCATTGTGGGTTTAAAACAGAAATGAATAAGTCCTCACAAAATACTCTTGCTACATTGCCGCCTCCATTACGAATGTCTTGCGTGTCAAAAAAATGGTATTCATTTCCAGCAGCAAACGTTGTTTCGGGCTTGTAGTTAAATTGGAGTTGATTGTTGAGTGTGTAGGTTGGTTTTCCTGCGTCCCGCCACGTTTGCCAACGTTGATTTTGTACGGTAAACAGCTTTATTTGTTTTTCAGGGAGCAAAACTTTTAGCC
>MDTG01023849.1_pt1 | contig 23124 bp, 24 predicted proteins | sample 811421 | NCBI WGS metagenome assembly MDTG01 (sample SAMN05326645, study PRJNA326480) | marine metagenome | isolation source: seawater | place: Pacific Ocean: South East | collected 2011
CGCAGCTGACCAGTACTAATAGCTCAATTGGCTTGATTTATGCACTGAAAAAAATTTTTATACAGATAAAATAATATTATTTAGATAACTTTTTAACTAATTTTGATATTTTATTATCATCCCTATAGATATTACTCATGATTTTAGAAGTCTCTTTTGGAGACTTGTCAATAGCAATTCTAAGAATGTCCATCCAATTCTTATTATTCTTTTTTCTGATGTTTTCAATTTGATTTATTATTTTTAATTTTTTATTTTTCATTAAATTTTATATCATTTATTTTCAAACCAACGTCCTTTTTTATGTTTCTTTTAGCTTTTTTTCCAATTATTTTGTCATAGAATATAGGATCTAAACCAAAAGCTGGTCTCACAACCTTAATTAAATTTTCATTTATTATCTCATTTTTTTTTATATTTTTTGTTGTATAAATTGATCTTCTAAAAATTCTATTTTTCAGTTCATCTTTATTTCTATAAAAATATTTTTTACCAAGCAGGTGATGTGCTTTAATCATGCTATCTTTTAATTTCTTAATGTCTTTACCTTTAATAGAAAACTTTATATCAAAACCTTTTTTTTGATTTTGAAGTGCTATATGTTTTTCCACCACTTTAGCCCCACAAGTAATTGCAGATATAATTATATCTGGATCGTTAGAATGATCTGATAATCCAACAATACAATTATTATATCTTTTTGAAATTATATTTAAATTGTTAAGATTAAAATCAGTTGTTTTTGCAGGATAAGCAGAAACTGTATAGAGTATAATTATATCTTTGCATCCATAATTATTTGCTGTTTTTACAGCTAAATCTATTTCTTTCAAATTAGCCATTCCTGTAGACATTATTATTGGTTTTCTAGTTTTGGCAATTTTTTTTATTAGAGGAATATGATTTAATTCGAAAGAAGCTAATTTATAAAATGGGCATTTTAACTTTTCTAAAAGATCAACAGCTGTTTCATCAAATGGTGAGCTAAAACAATCAATTTTTTTTTCTTTTGCGAACTTAAACAATTTTGGAAACCACTCAAAAGGAGTTTGGGCTTGATTATATAAATCCCATAATGTTTTTCCTTTCCATAATCCAGATTTAATTTTAAAATCTTTTTTATCTGATTTTAAAGTTATTGTGTCTGGAGTGTATGTTTGAAATTTGACAGCATCAGCCTCAAACTTTTTTGCTGTAAGAATTAATTTTTTTGCATTTGCAATTTCGCCATTATGGTTACAAGACACTTCTCCAATTAAATAAGGTTTTGAATTATGGTCTATTACTTTAGATCCTAGTTTAATTTTTTTATTTAATTTTAAATTCATAAATTTTTTCTCTTGAATATTCAGAAAAAACTGATTGATCTAGTGTCATTGCTATTTTATTTATTTTATCATTATTTTTAGGTTCAGTTTTTCCTACTTTATTTACAACAGCATTTATGATTCTACTCATAAAATAATAAGTTCCAGTAAAATTGTGAATTTTCACTATCTTAATTTTTTTTTGCTTAATAAAAGATTTATCATCTATAAATAGGTTGTGCCATGGAGCACATATTTCTTTTAGGCCAAATTTTTTCCTTTTAAGATTTATTTTTTCGTTAGCTAATTTTGATGGCTCACAACAAAGTATCTTACCATTAGATTTTAAAAATTGAGCAAAACTTTCAACAATTTTTTTTTGTTTATTGGTGTTTTTAACATTTATTATTGATCTGAGTGTAATTATATAATCAAATTTAAGTTTTGTAATTTTTTTCAGGTTATTTATTTTTTTCATATCCAAGCAATAAAATTTAGTGTTTTTTAATCCTCTCATTTTTGCTTTTTTGATCATGTCAAAGCTAAAATCTACTCCAATTGATTTTTTTGCAATTTTTTTTTGATGAAGAAAGTTCAATAAATGGCCATCTCCACAGCCAACATCTAAAATAATTTTATTTTTTTTTAATAAAGACGCCAAATAAGATTTTTCATATTCGTATAAAATTTTATCATTAGATCCAGGCAGAGATTTAGTTTTTGCTCTTTGATTCCAAAAACTTAGTATTTTATCATTCATTTTATTTTCTTCTAATTGTTGCTGATTGGGATTGGTATCATTTTTAAGTTTTTTTTCCCACAAAATTAGTTAAAAAAGCATTTAATTTAATGAAATAAATAAAATTTGATGATAAAAAAATATTTTAATTACTTAATAAATTAAACAAGTAATTTCATGTATTTTAATATTTTAACTAAAAAGTTTGATTAGCTAAAAAAGTTAGAGAAATGAAATATTTTAAATAAGTAAAAGATTTAATGATTATAGCTTCTATTTATCCTTGTCCATTTGATAATCAAGTAAGACATGACTTTTCAGCATCAATTTATAAAAATGGAAAAATTTTTGCCTACGAAGAAGATAAAACCACAAGCTTTAAAAATTTTAGTAATTATCAATTTTCTGAAAAAAGCTTATTTTATGGATTCAAAGAACTAAAAACTTCACCAAAAGATGTAGATACTTGGTTATTACCTGAACCTTCAAAAAATTTTAAAACTAAAAATTTATTTATCTTCTTTTCAGGAATTTTAAAATGTTACGATGGAAAAAAAAATGATTTTAATAAATGGCTTAAAAAAAAAGTTTTTTTTTATTAAACATCATGATTCGCATATTGGACTTGCAGTAGCAAGTTCTGGATATAAAAAAACATTATATCTCTCACTTGATGGTGGAGGTGACTTTGGTGATACAAGAAATTCTGTCTTTGGCGAGTTTTCAAATTTTAAATTCCGGAATTTTGGAGAAGATAAGGGCTTGGGTAACATATGTAGCTTTCATGCCTTTGTAACAGATTTTTTATGTTTTGGGATAGATAATGGCAAAGTAAATGGACTTTCAGCATATGGGAAAGTTAGAGATGAACTTTACAATAAATTTAATAAAGTTGTCACAGTTAATAAAAATGGAATAAAATTTGATCGGAAAAGATTTAAAGCAACTGAATTAGATTTTAACAAGTTTAGCTTTGAAGGATATCAAAGATATAAAGTTTTGAATAATCAACCTAGCAAAACAAATATTTTTGAAATATGCAAAGGTTATCTCCTTGAGGATGTAGCTAAAACTGCTGAACAATTTTTAAGAGACAAAGTACTAATTTTTTTAAAAAGTTTAAAAAAAAGAAAATCTAGCAGAAACATAGTATTTAGTGGAGGTTTATTTCTTAATGTTGCACTTAATGGATTTATTTCTGAAAAAAAAATTTTTGAAAATAATTTTTTTAATATGGCGCCAGCAGATAATGGCCTCTCGTTAGGAGCTATTGGGTTTTATTTATTAAAGTTTAAAAAGAAAAACTTTAAATTAAATAAATATGGACTTACTCCATTTCTGGGACCAAGTTTTAGTCAAGAAGAAGTAATAAGAATAATTAGTAAATTTAATTTAAAATATGAAATACCAAGAAATCTTCATTACGATATCGCAAAAAACATATCAAAAAGAAAAATTGTTGGAGTATTTAATGGAAGAGCAGAATTTGGTCAGAGATCATTGGGAAATCGCTCAATTTTAGCCGATCCTAGATCAAAAGCCTCCAAAACAAGATTGAATCTTTTATTAAAAAAAAGAGATTGGTTTATGCCTTTTGCCCCTGCAGTAATTGATAAAGATTTTGAAAAATATTTTCCAAATCAACACCAAAGTTATTATATGCAAGTTACAAACCAAATTAAAAATAACAAATTGTCAAAAAAAATACCTTCTGCAGTCCATGTTGATGGCTCTTGTAGAACTCAATTGGTAGAAAAAAAGATAAATAATAATTTTTGGAATATAATTAACAATTTCAAAAAAATAACTAAATTACCTATCGTGCTAAATACAAGCTTTAATAGACATGGCATTTCAACAATATCTAATCCAAGACAAGCAATTGAGCATTTATTGGAGGGATGTATAGACGTTTTATATATTAATGGACTTAAAATAAAATCAAAATTAGGAGCTAAAAAACTTAAAGAGGATATGAATTTTATTAATACTGAAAAAAATCTTTTAAAAAAAGAAAATTTAAGCTGGTACCACAAAAATAAACAATACCTGGATAAAAAAAGTATAAAAATGTTTCAATCATTTCTAAAAAAAAAATTTTAAATGATGACATTAAAGTCATTAATTTTTGAAAAACTAAAAAATGGTGGACTTAATAAAAACGATGTTGTGATGCTTCATAGCAACATTGGACCATTGTTTAAATTTTTAAAAAAGCAAAAATATAATTTTGAGGTTAAAGACATTGCCGAATGTATAATGGAATATTTTTCTAGCAATGGAACTTTAATTATACCTACTTTTAATTTTGAATTCTGCAAAGGTAAGTCGTTTAGTTTAAAAGATACTCCTTCAAAAATGGGAGTTTTATCTGAAGAATTTAGAATAATTTCCCAAAAAAATAGAACTTGGCATCCAGTATATTCTTTTAGTATTTTTGGAAAAATTCCAAAAAGACAAATTGAAAATAGAAATTATAGTGCTTTTGGAGAAGATTCAGTCTTTCAATGGTTGTTTGAAAGAAATGGAAAAATTGCTGTATTAGATTTGCCAGATCAAAATTCAATGACTTTTTATCATTATGTTGAGCAAAAACTTAATGTTGAATGGAGATTTCATAAAAACTTCAATGCAGATTATATGGATTTTGATAATAAACTATTTAAAAATCTTAAAGCTAGTATTTTTGTAAGAAAAATAGAAAAAAATTTTGAAATTCTTACTGATGTAAATGGGATGCAAAAAATATTATTTGCAAAAGATCTTTATATTTCAGAAAAAAATAATTCTACTCAAGGACTAAGATCAATCCGAACAAAGGAAATATTTAAAGAAGTTGAAACAGTTATAAAAAACAACCTTGGAGAAGGAACCTTATATAAAAAAATCTAAGTTGTTAATCCAGTTCCAATATTTATTTTCATTTATAGTTAATTTCATAGTTGATCTTTCACAAACATATCCTCCGTTATGAAAAGTTAGAAAGTTCATTGGATATTTTTTCTGTAATAGGTTCCTTATTTTGGTACTTTCTATATTTACTTTTAAATTAATATTTGAATTTATATTTTTGTTACTAATAGTTTTTATATTTTTTTTCTTGAAATCAATTAAAATATTTTTTTTCTTTTCATTTTCATTAATCGATATTAAGGTTTTAAAGTTAAATTCTTTTATCTCATCTAAATTTTCAGCAAGTTTCTTTTGAAATTTCTTTGTTAAATTATTTAAATTAGGTTCAATAATTTTTTTTTCATTTAATTGATATTGTTTGTATAAATTACCTTTATCATTTGCAAAAGCTATAAGTTTTTCATTGTCAGATTTTCTATTTTTTTTAATAAAAGCTTTAATTGATTTATTAATTTTTACATTATCACCTGAACTCATAATGAGAGTCTTTATTTTTGATTTTTTCTTTTCTAACTTTTTTTTCAAATCAATTTTATTATGCGAGTGAATTAAATTTATGTGAAATTTGTCACCTAAATAACCTAAGTCACATGCGTAAGGAACAACGTATTTAGGCTTTAAGTGATTACATATTTTATAACAATATTCTAGAGAACTATCTAACTTTTGCTTACTTAATTTGATCAAATCATTGGTATTCCATGTATAGAATCCTGGAAATACTCCTGTTAAAAATGGTATTACAAAAGCGAGGTCAATCTTTTGTAAGTTTGCTATTCTTTTTGCCTCTTTCTCTGACATTAGATTGTCAGTCTGAAAAAAAACATTACTTTTTTTATTAAAAATTCTTATTGAGCTGTCTGGATCCCCTCTATCATTAATAAATAATTGAATGTTAGTTGAATTACTTATTTTGAATATTTCATTATGATTTAAGTATTTGACATTCTGGAATTTTTTTCCAACCACTTCTTTCCACCATTTTTCTTTGAAATTTGCTGCTAAAACTTTAATTTTCTTCCATGAAGCTGGAAACGATCTAATTGTTTCTTCATGAAAATGATCATCATGACCATGTGAGAAAAAGATATAATCTGGCTTTGGTAATTTTTTAATTGTATAATTATGAGTTGGAAAATGCCAAAGAGATCCGCCCCAAGATGGACCTTTGAGCCATGGGTCTGTCAAAATTATCTTTCCGTTAACTTCGATTAATAAACAGGCATGCGTAATATAAGTTATTCTCATCAAATATTTATAAGTTTATGTTTAAGTAAAATTTTAGACAACATTAAAGTAGTTTTTTTATTTAAATTAATTTTTTTTGCAATTTGTTCAATATCGTTCTTTCCATCAGAATATATTAAAAAGTCAATTAATTTTCTTTGGTATTTAAAATTTTTTCCCAGTTCAGAAGTATAGTTATATAAACCCCTTTTATCCATCTTTGGCTCACAAAGAATATTTGTCACAGGGTATTTATTTTTCAATAAATGAAATATCGATTGTTTAATAATTTTAAAGCTTCCACTCAAACCTTTCTTTGTAACAACGCCTCCAAAAGTATCTTTTGATGTGTGGTATTCGGGGAACTCGTTATATTTTGTTCTAAAAAAAGAGGTCATTGGAACATCAATTCCCGGCCAATTAAATTGTCTTTCGTCTGATCCTCTTTCGATAAATGAATATTTTTTAAATTTAATTCTATTTTTTTTTAAAGAGGAAATTAATGCATAATCACTAGGAGCATTTTCGAGCTTTGATAACATACATGAATACATTCTATCATCACCAACACAAGATAGGTTATATGCTCCTATGATATTTTTAAATTTTTTTTGATTTTTATATATATAAGCAATTGAACCTATGGTCTCTGGAATAAAAATAAATTTTAAAGTTTTTTCTATTTTTAACTTTTTAAAATATTCGATTAACATCATAGATAAAAGTGGACCTGACAATTCATTATTTGCCATTGAGGGATGACACAAGTAAGTAGAAATTAATATCTCTTGTTTTGATTTTCCTTTTATTGTGTATTCTCCAATTGGCATTTTACCTTTTTTGAAATTACTCTTGATTACTACTTTAAACATTTCATTGTCATTATAAGTTTTTATGATTTCGTTTTTTTGTTTTTTTGAAACACAAAATCCCCAATTTTTTTTGTAATACGAGGTAACATATGGGATTGCATCATTTAAGATTTTAGAAGTGTATAGTTTTTTTAATAAATCTTTTTTTTTTTAAAGACATATTAATTGGTTGAGAATATCCAACTAAATGTAAATTATTTTTTTTAAAGTCTACAATTTTTTTATTTTTGAAATCTAATATATATGCATCACTTATGTTCCACTCATACGGGATTTTCCAATCAAAAACTTTTTTATCAGTTTTAAAGAATTTTAATTTCAATTTAGGATGAATTTTTTTGATAATCTTTAATGTTTTAACAATACCTGCTCCGGTTATGCTTCTATTAATTGGAAAAAGTATATTTTTACCTAATTTAAAATATTTGTTTATCATTTCAAAATTATTACATTAATTTATTTTTTTTGCTATAAGTCCTATCATTAAAATGAAAATAATTGCAATTATTCCTGCTAGAGCAAATAGTAAAAGAATTTTAAATAAAAATTTACTTAAAATTAATAATGTTCCATTGTTAAAGATTATTTACCAAAACTTAAAAAAAATGAAAATTTTTTCAAAAATAGTTTTATCGACTGAGTCATCAAAAATCAAAAAACTAGCTCAAAATATAGGATATGATTTTATTGTTGATAGGCCAAAAAAATTATCTAAAGATAACACATCCACAAAAGACGTTATTATACACTCAATAAATAATCTTGAAAAAAAAATTAGATTCTCACATGTATGTTGTGTCTATCCGATGGCAATATTGTTTGAGAAACAGGATTTATTAACTGGTTTTAAAATATTAAAAAAGAAAAATGATATTGTTTTTCCATCATTAAAATTTTCTCATCCAATACAAAGAGCTTTTAAGATTAAAAAATCTCAGGTAAAATATAATCTTTCAGATAAACAAATATCAAAAAATACACAATCTTTTCTCGAATATTTTTATGATGCAGGACAATTTTATATAGGCCAAACTTATGCTTGGAAGAATTATAAAAAGAGTAAAAAAAAATCATTTTCTATTTCAGCGACCAGAGCAGTTGATGTAGATAACTACGATGATTTGAATATTTTAAAAGTGAAATATTTATTAAAAAAAAAAATTATTTAACAATTTCCTTAATTTTTTCAGATATATAGTCCACTTCTTTGAAGGTTAGGCTATAATATATCGGTATGCTCAAACTTGAATTGTAGTACTTCATTGCATTTTTAAAATTTTTACTTTTGTAAAACTTTTTATAGTAAGGAAATAAAAATATAGGAATGTAATGAACTTGTGTCAATATTCCAGATTTGAATAATTTCTTAATTATCTGATCTCTAGTTATGTGTATTTTTTTGAGTTTTAAATTTATAATAAATAGGTGGTAAGCAGGAATAGTATTTTGACCATCATCAAAAAAACCTAAAACTTTATTCATTGAGGATAAGTTTTTTTTATATCTTTTTACAATTGCTTTTCTTTTATTAATAAATAAGTTTAATTTTTTCATTTGGCTTATTCCCAAAGCTGATTGAAGATCATTAAGTCTAAAATTAAACCCAGGTGTGATAATTTTATAATTCCATACATATTTATTTTTATTACTATTTTCTCTTATCATTCCATGGCTTCTATAAATAATTAATTTTTCATAAATTTTTTTATTATTGGTAGTGATCATACCTCCTTCACCAGTTGTGATATTCTTTACTGGATGGAAAGAAAAAACTGTGATCTCGCTGTATTTACAATTACCAACTTTTTCCTTTTTTGATAAATAGCTTCCACCAAGAGCGTGACATGCATCTTCAATAATATTAAACCTATATTTTTTTTTAAATATAAGAAATTTTTCATATTAGATGGAATTCCACCATTATGCATAGTGACAATTGTATGTATCTTTTTTAAATTATATTTTTTTATGCAAGCCTCCAAATCTTTTGCTCTCATTATACCCGTTGAAGGATCAACATCAGTTAAAAAAACTTTAGCTCCAATGAAATAAGCCATATTTATTGAGGCAACAAAATTTATTGAAGGCATGATGATAACATCATTTTTTTTTATACCGATAGCGAGATAAGCAAGTAAGAGCCCAGATGTACCATTTGAACAGGAAACAGAATATTTAACACCTGTTTTTTTTGAAAACATGCTCTCAAAATTTTTTACCTCTTTTCCAGTTGTAATTAAGTCTTTTTTTAAAGCTCTTTTAACAGCTTTTACATCATCATTTCCTATAAATTGACGACCATAAGGTATTATTTTCATAATAGTTATTTACAATTCAAAAAGTTTTATAATTAATTTTTCTATTAAATTTTATTTTGAAATAAAATGACATCTTATAAAATATTGCAATTTTTTAATCATTTATATCTAAAAAATTAGTTATAGTATTTAAATCAATATAAACAACAAATATCATAAAAATTTTTACTATTTAAGAAATTATTTAAAAATTTTACTAATAATTTTCATTGGATCAGTTGGATTAAAACAATAAAGCTCAGAAAATTTTTTAATAGTAAGTTGTAATTCTTTGGTATTCCACCATTCTTCTAATTTAGAAAAATTTTTATTTATAAAATCTGCTGCTTTTTTTTCATCGTAAAATAAAATTTTAAGTTTATGAAATTTCACTAAAAATTTCTTAAATTCATCATCTAAAGGAAAGCTATTTTTCTCATCAAAAATTATTATAGATGGTTTATTAAATGACATACACTCAAAAAAGGGAGTACCCAAAAAATGATGTATAAATAGATTATAATTGTCAATTATTTCAATTAATTTAACATTCTTTTTGTAAAATTTTATAGATGGTATTTTTGACTTTAGTGATTTCTCGAAATCATTTCTAAGGTTCATATTGAGATTTTTGAAAAAAATTCGTTTGTTTAAATTGTTATCAATTCTTTTGTTAAAATTTAAAATTTTTCGGGCACTTTCGTAGTTTATAATATTTCCATTTTTGAAAGAGTCTACTGGAAAAATTAAACCTGAATTAAAAGAGTAAGTAAGAAATAAAATATTTTTTTTTACATCATACTTAAATGAAGATTTTTTTTTAATATATTTTGGATAAAAAAAGGGAATTGAATTATTTTTAATTTTTTTCCCCCATGTTAAATAAATATCACTAACTCTTCTATCGAGATAAATATTATAAAAATCTTCATATTTAAAAAAATTTCCGTAACCATGTTGTAAAACACAAAGTTTTTGAGATTTATTTAAATATTTATTTTCAGCACAAAATAGTTTGAATGGTTCATCATAAACCCCACCATAAGAAGTAAGTAAATATTTTGTTTTTTCTGGCCAGTTTATTTTCTTATTTATTTCTTTAAGTTCTGAGTAATTTTCATAAAAAATTTTTGGCAAACTATGTTTGATTTGGGCCATCAAAAATTTTTGAAAAGAACATTCTGTTTTAATTGAACTATTTAAATTTTCTAAGAGATTTCTATTAATTATATTATTTTTATTAAAATAAATCTTTTTTTCAGAATATTTTAAAAATGCAAATTTAAATTTTTTAAATAAGTTAAGCTTTATTTTTTTATTTAATTCTAATTTATAAAAAAAAATTTTCGGGTTCCTCCTTAAAAAAAATAGATTTGGCGCTAAAAGAGAATAATTAGTTTTTTTTAAAAAACTTTTTTTCTTACCTATATCAACAAAATTTATCTTATTTTTACTACTATTTTTTAAAATTTCACTGAAAGTCCATTCCCGCCAGGAATTACTGTTTGCTCTGCACATAATATGAGAGTCCCATGTATCTTCTGGGATAAAAGATTTTGAGTCAAATTTATTTTGGTAAACATTTAACACTTCAAATTTTCGATTAATCTTTTTTACATAATCCCATATAAAATAAGTGTGATTTATCCAGGTCATTAGCCATCTACAAAGTAGTAATTCCCAATATTTTTGTGAGTGATTTGTTTTATGAATTTTATTTAATTCAAAAGTTAATATTTCAAGTGTAAATTCATATTTTTTGATTAAAAATTTCACATCCGAACTATACTTTTTAATATTAAAAGTTTTATTAAAGTTTAAAGTATCATTAAATTTTTCATCAAATAAATTTATATTACTTTTACACCATGGACCTAAAAAGTAAGTATTTTTTTTTTTAAATTTAATTTTTTTCTTTAAATTTTTTTTTTTTTTATCTGAATTAAAATTTAATAAATTGATTTTTTTTTTCACAATTATAATATCTTTTTTATTAAACAATAGTTAATAGGCATTTTATTATTTTATAGTATTGTCACTTAAACTGATATACATTTATATGAATAGTATTTCCATACAAAAATAATTATGATTAAATTATTTAAATTCTTAAAAATAATTCCTAAATTAAAATTTTATTTAAGAATGCCTTCTAAAAAAAAATTAATTGTTTTCGATGACGAAACCTATCCTGATTTTAGATATCTAACTAATGATATTGAGCACTTTGTTTTAAAAATTCGATATGAAAACGTTGATCAAATATATATAAATCCAATTGTATTATTTAGAACAATTTTAAACTATAGAGGTAATATTTGGACTGCTTATTTAGTAAGTATTATTCAGCTAATTAAACCAAAAATAGTTATAACATGCACAAATAGTAGTAGTTTTAAATTTTTTGAAATTGCTAAAATTCTAGATAAAAAGATCAATTTTATGGCTATACAATGTGCTGCTAATTATGATTTTAATAGATTTCAACATTTATATAATCAAGGAATTACAACAAGAGATTATAGCAAAGATTTTTATATCCCTAATTTTTTTTGTTTTGGTAATTATGAAATTGATGATTATAAAAAAAAAAACATTTTTGTAAAAAATTTTAATCCAGTTGGAAGTATTAGATTAGCAAATTTTTTAAAAGAAAAAAATATAAATAATCTAACAGACATAAAAAATTTTGAATATGATATTTATTTAGTCTCTGATGGCATTGTGTCTCAGTTTGATAAAAGATTTGCTGCCCCAGGAGCAGTAAAACAAATGGGTCGATATATTAAATTTATTGTGAGATATGTAAGAGAAAACAATAAAAAATTTTTGTGTTCATTCAAAAGACTAAATAGTTCAAAAGAAAATCTTGAATTAGAATTAGAATTTTATAAAAAGTCTCTAGATGATGATGATTATGGTTATTTAATTAACAATTCTACAATAAATTTTAAAAAAAATAGGCACTTAAGTTACGAATACATGTTAAAAAGTGAACTTACAATTTCAACTTATTCTACAATGTTAAGAGAAAACCTTTCTCTTGGTAGAAAGACGCTTTCAATAAACTTTATGGATAACAATATATTTGATTTTCCGTTAAATGGTATATGTAAACTAAACAATTGCTCTTATCTTGAATTAAAAGATAGAATTGATAAAATTTTAAGATTAACTAATTTCGAATATTTAAAAGAGCTAGAAAATAAGAATAATTATTTAATGAATTTTGATAAAAATAATTCAACAATTGATAAAATAAAAGAAAAAATAAACACTTGTCTAAATAAATGAAATTTTAGAAAAAAAGAGGTGGATGTAAAAAATGGAATGTTTTATATGTAAAAACTCAGAAAAAGTTAATTTAAGTTATGATGATAATTGTTATTTAAGAAAAAAATTAAAAAAAAAAATTAAGTAATGAAAAATCAAAAATATTCAAGAGGGTTGAACAAGGTATATTCTTTACAATTTAAAAATTCTGTTAGAAAAATTCCAATAAAACAAATTCAATATCATCAATTAAATTTTCAAAATTTTTTTAAATTAAAAAAAAAAAATTTTAAGAATAAATCAGTACTTGATACAGGAGCGGGACCAGGTGTTCATTCTGTTATATTAGCCTTAATGTGCAAGAATGTATTAGCTGCTGACTTTTTACCAATCAATGTAAAAAGAATTAATAAGCTAAAAAAAATATACAATCTCGATAATCTTAAAGCCATAAGATTTGATTTTAATAATACGTTTAAAGATACAGACAAATTTGACTTAATTTCTTGTCACAACTGGATTCAACATACTCCAAATCCTCAAAAAACTTTCTCTCAAATAATTCTCAATATGAAAAAAAATGCTCGAGTATATATTTCCTGTTATCTAGCGGGAACATTTAGGTTTTTTATTACACAAATTTCAAGACAAATATTAAATATAAATGATTTTAAAGTATTGAGAAAACAAATTAAAAAAATATTTAAAAATGGGTTTAAGAAATATAAAAATATTCATGATATTAATGAATTTAGTATTACTGATGACTTTTTTTCACCCTATGTAATAACAACAAACTATAAAAACTTAATTAATTTATCAAATAAATGTGGCTTAAAACTAATAACTAAATTACCTAATTTTAAATTTGCTTTAGAAAATTATGATAGTTATCAGCTTAAGTTAGGTTTTAAAAAAGTTAATTTTAATAAAAAAAAAAATTGATAGTTTATATTCAAAGTCTATAAATGAATTTACTTTACCAGCAAGTAAGACTAGGCTTAAAACTGTAAAACTATCAAAGAAAATTATAAAAAGGTTTAAGAATAAAAAATTTTCAAGAATACAAAAAGTGAATTTTTGTCTAAATTTATATAAAATCAGAGCAGAAAATAGTAACAAAAAAAATAGTTATAAATATATCGTATTATACAATTTTCTTAACAAATATTTGGAGAACATGAATGAAAAATAATGCAGCCGGTTTTAAACTTAACGAGAAAAAAATCAGTTTAGCCAGTAGAAAAAAAATTCTTTCTTCCTTTTTAAAAGTCCTCCAAGTTTGTTTAAAAAAAGAGGATTATAAAAAAATTAGAAAAGTAAAAACGTGGCAAGACCAAAAATTACATGATGTTTTAATTAATTTGAGGATTGAGGATAAAGACAGATTCTCATTAATTTATGACCTAATGCAAAAAAATATTTGCCTAAATTTTTTTTGTAACTCAAATAAGCTACCGAACTTAGCCGCAAATTTTTTAGGTATTAAAAATGATGAGATGATGATGACAAGTCAGTTCAGAATGGATACACCATCTGATCAAAGAAATATTTATGATTGGCATCAAGATAGTGCATACGATAAATTAAATTCTATACCTAGCAATGGGGTAATTTTGTGGATGCCCATGATAAATACTAATAAAAAAAATGGTACAATTGTCATAAAACCTAAAAGTCAAAATGAGAAAAATGTTTACAAGATTAAACAAAAATGGAAGAAATTTGTTTCACCTCAATTAACAGTTCCTACTTCATATTTAAGAAAATATAGATCAAAAGATGTTTCAGTAAAAACAGGAGATTGTCTAGCAATGTATCCAAATCTTTTTCATAAAAGTGGAAATAATACTTCAAAGCAAATAAGATTTACAATTTTAGCAAGATTTAATAAAATTCTTACAAAAGATTTTACTATTTTTGGTAATAGGATCTAAATTTAATTAAGTGTGAAGAGCAAAAAAAATAAATTAATAAAAATTATAAAACTATAAATTTAATTGTATTGCTACATTGCCTTTGTTTAAAGAAAAGGCAATATAGTTATATTCTGATTCTTTAAACTCCTCTATTAAAGCTTTATATTCACCAACACTCCAACCAGAAAAATTATAAAAATCGTCAAAGACAATTATACAGTTTTTTGAAAGATATTGTTTTGTTTCTTTTAAAATAAACTTTGTTGACTCATAGGTATCAACATCAATATGTAAAAAGTTAATTTTAGGATTTTTTTCTTTAAGAAATAATGGCAAAGTGTCTTGTATCCATCCTGCAATTAAACTGACATTCTTATTTGTTTTTGGTTGAATATTATTTTGGCTTAAACTTCCTTTAGGATAAAAAACATGACCTTTCCAATCTTCTTTTAATCCGACAAAAGAATCAAATCCAAATATAGATTTATTTTTTTTTTTAAGTAAATCTGAAAAATAGTTTATAGATGATCCAGCACCTACTCCAAATTCAAGATAATATAGCTCAGAGCTTTCGTTATCGTTTTTAAGAGCTTCATTTATAGAATATTTCTGAAGTTGTTTTGTCTCTAAGAATACAGCATTATAAAAATGTTTCTTAAATGTGTTATAACATTTATCCATTTCCTCTTCCTTAAATCTTTGATAACAATTTGGAAGATTAGATATTTTAGTTGAAAAACCATGTGAATGAATACTTTTTTCGGGCAAAATGTTCACTTTTATATATTTATAATAATTAATTAATTTTGTTAAAATTTTTTGAATAAATTTAAGGAGTGGAGTTAATGTATGTTTATTCATATTTTTTTAAGTTAATAATGATACATTTTATCTTTAATTATTTATTAGTTTCTTTAGCAAATAAAGATGATAAATAAAATAAAATATTCACCAATTTGTTTATTTTTAAATAAAGTTGATAATTTTAGTGACTTTGGTACACCCTGATATTAAAGTGAAATATAGACTGAATGATTTCACAATATTAACATAATTTTATTTTTATTTATAATTTATGAAAAAAATTTCAACCGTATTAAAAGGTTTAAAAAATCTAGGCGTTTCAGGAGTTAAGCAATCCTTAGAAGATGAAGGCGCATCATTTGATGATATTAAAATTATGCGAAAAATAACAAAAAAATTAAAATTAAAATTGAATGTAAAAATTGGGGGCTGTGAAGCAAAAAATGATATTTTTTTTTGTAAAAATATTCAAACAGACAGCATTGTCGCTCCAATGATAGAAAGTGAATATGCTGTTAAAAAATTTATTCAATGTGCAGCTCAAAAAAAAAATAATCTTCTTTTCGTAAACCTTGAAACCTTTCAGTCAATAAAAAACTTAAAACATATTATTAAATCTAAATATTTTAAGTCAATAGATGGCGTAGTAATTGGTAGATCCGATTTAGCTGGCTCAATGGGATATTCAAAGTCTTTTGTAAACTCTAAAAGAATTTACAATATTACAAGAAAGACATTTACTTCTATTAAAAAAATTAAAAATAAGAAAATATTCAAAATGGGCGGATCTATTACCCAAAATTCAAAAGAATTTATTCAATCTCTTTTTGAAAAAAAAATTTTAGACTATGTTGAAACAAGAAATATTGAGATTAAACTTAGTAAAAAAGCTATGAATAATTTCGAAAAAATAATTATTGGATCATTTCAATTTGAAATCGAATGGCTGAAATATAGAATTAAAAATAACAAAAATTTACCTATCAATTTGGCTGTTGACTATAAAAAGAGAATAAAAGAAATTAGACACAGACTAGAAAAATTAGATTAAAAACTAATGAATGATAGATACGAAAATCTAAAAAAAAAATTAATAGAAAATAAGTGCTTTAAAGTAATTTGTGGAGCAGGAAATGAAGATAAGGAAGAGGTAAAAAAAATTTCCTTCATATATTCTTTAGCTGGAGCGACTTTACTTGATGTTTCTGCCAATCCTGAAGTTGTAAGAGCATCTTTAGAAGGTATAAATTTAGCAAATGAATTTAATTCTAAATACAATATAGGAGTTCAGAACAAACCTTATATTGTTGTAAGTGTTGGAATGCCAGGTGATCATCATGTTAGAAAATCGTATATAGATCCTCAAACTTGTATAGGTTGCAAAGTTTGTATTCCTGTATGTCCGACAAAAGCCATTCCAGAAAATTTTGTTGAAAATTTAGATTATTTTAAACAACTTGGTGGAAATTTTAACGAGCAAAATCAAGATAAAGAAATTGTTGTTAAAGACTTATGTATTGGTTGTGGAAAATGTAGCGCAATATGTCCCAAGGATAACATTATTTCTTATAGGCATCCTAAAAATGAATTAGAGAAATTACTCCCCGAATGTATTGAAGCAGGAGCCGAGAGTATTGAGCTGCATGCAGGTGTGTCTGAAGATAGTTTAACCTTAGATGAATGGGAAATTATAAAAGAGTCAAACCCAAATCAATTTAATTCTGTATGTTTAGATAGACAAAATTTAAGTAATTTTCTTCTTGAGAACAGAATAGAAAAAATTAAAAATATTTCTAAAGACAAACTTATCATACAAGCTGATGGAATTCCTATGAGCGGAGGTGAAAACGACTATAATACTACGCTTCAAGCAATTGCTTGTGCCGATGTAATTAATAAAAAGTTTAATATGAGAAAAAATATTAAACAAAAATCTTCAAGTGGAGGTAAAGCATCTATATCTTCAAAAAAAATTTACAGAGATAGCGGTCATAAATTAGGAATATTTATTCTAGTCTCGGGTGGAACCAATCAAAAAACAAAAAAGTTAGCAGAATTAACAAATGTTAGAGTTAATGGAGTTTCAATTGGAACTTATGCTAGAGATATAATTCATCAAGATATAAAACAGGATAATTTTTTAAAAGATAAAGATTTGATAATATCCTCATATAAAACAGCAAAAAAACTTGTAGATGCCAATTTATAAAAAAAAGTTAGTTATTGCAGTTGATTTTGACGGAACACTTTGCCAAACAGATTTTCCAAAGATTTTAAAACAAACAAAAAAACAACAAAATTTATTAAAAGATTTGAAAAAATTAAAAAAAAAGGGACACAAACTAATCTTATGGACATGCAGAGGTGATAACAAAAAATTTCCTGCTTTAACCGAAGCTATTAGTTGGTGTAAAAAAAAGGGATTAATTTTTAATTCAGTAAATAAAAATGTTAATGGTCAAAAAAAAATTTCAGGATATAGTCCAAAAATAATAGCTGACATTTATATCGATGACAAATGTGTTAATATAAAGAATTGGAAAAAATTGTGAAAAAAAAAATTGTAGCAATAGTACCTGTAAGAAAAGGATCTCAAAGAATAAAAAATAAAAACTTCAAAAAATTTGCTAAATCAAATTTATTAGAGGTAAAAATAAGGGCATTAAAAAAAGTAAAACTTATAGATGAAATAGTCGTTAGCACAGATTCTTCACGCGCAATTGAAATTGCCAAAAAATATAATGTTTCACATCATATAAGAGAAAAATATTTTGCTAGCTCAAAGTGTACTAACAGTGAATTTTTTGAAAACTTGGCAAAATCAATCGATGGGGACTTTTTAATGTATACACCTTGCACAGCTCCTTTAATTAAAAGCATCACAATTCAAAATTTTATAAAGAAATTTTTAAAGATTTACCCAAAATATGATAGTTTAAATACCATCAACTACATTAAAGAACATCTTTGGCTAAACAACAAACCTATTAACTATAACCCAAAAAAGGCTCCAAATACTCAAGATTTACCTGACATTATGAAATTAACTTACAGTGCAAATATAATCTCAAGAAAAAAAATGATAAATAAAAAAAATGTTTTAGGAGATAAACCCTATTTTTATAGAATAAATGATATCGAAGGATTAGACGTTGATAATCCAATAGATTTTGAAATTGCAGAATATCTTTTTAAAAAAATTTCTTAAGAGTCAATTGCGTAAATATAAAAAAAAGGGAGTCTTAATACTTTGCAAAGAAAAATCATAATTAAAAAAATGAGTGTAGTTAATATAGATCCTTATTTTTTAACATTAAATGAAATTGATGGTTTTGATAAAATTTAAATTTTATGAATAAATGGGATTATACTAGAAAAAAATACGTAAATTGGCTTTCAGAAACTGATTTACGTAAAGAATTCTCTAAAAAAATAAAATTTGAAAATCTTTCTCTATGGTGGTTATCAGACCTAATGAGTAAAGATAATATAAATGAGAGTGAATGGTATATAAATTTATATAAAAAATTAAATCATAAAAAAAATAAGCATGCAAAAAGTGGGTATAATTATTTCTATTTGTTTATTAATCTTTTAAAAAAAATTATTTTAAAATTAATATCATATATTTTTATAAATATATTTTTTTCAAATAAAAAAAATATTTTGTCAAAAAGAGATTGTTATTATGGATTGTATACTAATTTTGTTTATCACAATGGTCAATTTATTGATAGACAATATGGAAGACTGACAACTAAAAACAAAAATAATAAAATTTATATTATTGAGTTACCAGAAAATTTTTTTTTAATAAAAAATATTTTTAAAATAAAAAAAAACCTAAGAAAAGTACCTTTAAATTACATAATATCAAATAAAGAATTAAAATTTTTTGATATCCTTAAAATATTTGCTTGTTGCTATCAATCGCTTCTAATGACAATAAAAATCCTAAAAAAAAAAAATTACTTTTTTGTAAATAGAATTAATTGTAAGGATATATTAGAAAAAAAATTAATAAATTCATTTTTTGGACCAATTCAAGACCAGCTTTTGAAAGCTAAAGCTCTTCAGTGCAGTCTCAATAAAATTTCAGTTACAAACTTTATAAATTGTTATGATTTTTACCCTCAAGCTAGAGCATTTTATTATTTTTCAAAAAAAACAGAAGTGAAGAATATAGTGAATGTAAATCATGCCATATATTTTAAAAATGATTTAAATTATGGGTTTAATTCTAATGATTTTTCAAAAAGTAAATCAAGTTTTTTTTCACCAAAACCGGATTATTTTTTTAGTCAAGGTTTAAAATACTATAAAGAATTAAGAAAAACATTTGGTAATAAGAATGTTTTTTGCACCGGATCTTTAAAAGTTGAACTTAACAAATTTATTTTAAAAAATAAGATTAATCGAAAATTAAATAATTTTAAAAAAAGAACCATCTTACTTTTGTGTGGAATAAATGATTACAATGCATTTATTCATATTCTTAACCAATGCGAGTTAGATAATTGGAAAATTCTTGTGGCTCCGCATCCTTTGAAAAAAGATAACACTATTCGGTCTTTTAGAGAGAAATTAAAAATGGATTTTACAGATGTTAGCTTCCAAAAAAAAGAAAAGTTATTTTCAAAATGTGACTTTATTATATGTGGTAACGCAATACTCGGCTATGAACTGGCAATTAGAAATTATAATGTTTTAAGAGTTTGCCACAAAGATTTTATTCCAACTTTTGATATTAACAATGAGGTTCCAACTGCAAAAAATAAAAGAGAATTTTTAAAATTAATTAGCAAAAGTAAAATATCACAAAAATCAAAGTTTATTGAAAAAAACTACTTCTATAAATATGATATGAAAACTAGTAATCGAATTGAAAAAATTTTAGAAAATTTATAATAGCTATTTATTTTAATTTGAATTTTAATTTAATAGTTATATTGATAATATAATTTATGAAAATAAATAATAAAAAAAATTATTTTAAGTTAAATAATAAATTTTGGAAAAATAAAAAAGTTTTAGTTACAGGTCACACTGGTTTTAAAGGTGGGTGGCTATGTATGTTCTTAAATAATTTGGGATGCAAAATATCTGGTTATGCACTGAATCCTACTGGTAAAAATAATTTTTTTAAAGCCACTAATTTAAAAAAAATTTTAACAAATGACTTTAGAAAAAATATTAATGATTTAAAGGATCTTGATACTGCAGTTAAAAAAATTAAACCGGAGATAATTTTTCATTTGGCTGCACAATCAAGTGTTATTGAAAGTTTTAAAAATTCTCATAATACAATTACATCAAATATTGTTGGAACAGCTAATATAATGGAGGTTTCAAAAAGGCACAGTTTTATAAAATCAGTAATAATTATTACAACAGATAAAGTTTATCAAAACTATAAAGAGCAAAAATATTTTGATGAGACCTCTCAATTGGGTGGTGATGATGTATATAGTGGCAGTAAGGCTTGTTGTGAATTGTTAGTGCACAGTTATAGAAAATCTTTTTTCCAAAAATCTAAATGTAATATTGCTACTGTAAGAGCTGGAAATTGTTTTGGTGGTGGAGATTGGACTTCAGACAGAATTGTTAAAGATATTTTAGAAAATTTTTATGAAAATAAAAATTTAGTCTTGAGAAATCCTAAAGCAACTCGACCTTGGCAACATGTTATAGAACCTTTAATGGGATATTTAAAGCTTGCAGAAAAATTACATTCTAAGAATGGAAAACAGTTTTGTGAACCATGGAATTTTGGACCAAGTCTGAAACAAAATATGAAAGTAAAAAGTTTAGTTGAAATATTTAAGTATAAAATGAAATCAAAATCAAAAATTATAATCAATAAAAATAATAAAAGATTTCATAATAAAAAAATAAATATTTTTGAGTCAAAAAATTTGAACATTAATAGTCAAAAAATATTAAAAAGATTAAACTGGAAGCCTAAGCTTTCTATAGAAGATTCTATAGATCTTACAATAAGTTGGTATAAGAGTTTTAAGACAAAAAAAAATATTTTTGATTTGACTAATAAACAAATTAAGTATTATTTAGATTTATAGAATTAGGTAATACTTAATAATCATAAAATATTTGCTGATCATATATATGATAATTTTTCTAACAGGTGGCACAGGCTTTGTAGGTAAAAGGTTTTTAAAATTAGCAATAGACAGAGGTCACTACGTTTATGCGGTTAGTAGAAAAAAAAATTTTAAAATTAATAATAATGTCAAATGGTTGAAAGGAGAGGTGGATGATGATTGGAAAAAATTTATTAAAAAATCAGATGTAATAGTCCATCTAGCTGCAAAAGGGGTAAGATCTTACAGAAATAAAGATGATTATGAAGTTATAAATTTAAATGTTAAAAAATCATTTAAGTTAATAATCCAAGGACTTAAAAATAATTGCAAAAATTTTGTTATTGCAAGTACGTCTTCGGAATATTCTAATAATGGTATTTGTAACAATAAAAAATTGAGCGTAAGTAGCAAAAGACAATTTAGTAATCTTTATTCATTGAGTAAAATAGTTTTTACAGATATTATCCAAAAAATATCCAGTAGAACAAATTGTAATTTTAAAATAATGAGAATTTTTCCCACTTATGGTGTGGGTGAAAACAAAAATAGACTTTTTCCAAAAATTAAAAGATTAGCAAAAAAAGGAAAAAATATGATTATTCAAAATCCATATGAGTATAGAGATTTTACAGATGTTGATTATGTTGCAAAAGTTTTGCTCGATGCATGTAAATTTAATAAAAAAAAGAAATTTGAAATTTTTCACGTATCATCAAATAATCCTCTAAGTATTAAAGACTTTTCAAAACAAATATGGAAAAAATATAAAGCCACTGGAAAATTAATATTTAAAAATCAAAATAAAAAATGTAGAAGACATGTGTCTAACACAAAATCAATATGGAAATTAAAAAATGAACAATAAATGCGCAGTAGTTTTATGTGGAGGAAGAGGTTCTCGATTAGGGTTATTAGGAAAAAAAATTCCCAAAACTTTAGTAAAAGCCCAAGGTAAAGAAATATTATGGTATATAATCAAATATTTAAAACTTTTAGGATTTAATCATATAATTTTACCACTAGGGTATAAAGGAAATAAAATTAAGAATTTTTTAAAAAAAAATGACTCTTTCGGAATTAAAATTGAAGCAATTGAAACTGGTATTAATTCTAATATTGGATTAAGAATAAGTAAAATTGTAAATAAAATAAAAGAAAAAAATTTTTTACTTTTAAATGGAGATGCAATTTTTGATATAGATCTAATTCCTATTTATACAGAACATTGTAAAAAAAATTATGCAGCAACATTTTTATCTAGTGAAGTAACTTACCCTTATGGTTCAATCGGGGTAAAAAAAAATAAGGTAGTAGATTTTTGTAGAAATTTAGTATTTGATCGAATTAAGGTAAGAAATAATAGTAATTATGTTGGTTATAATTTTACGGGAATATGTCTAATCAAAACTGATATTTTAAAAAAATATAATTACATTTTTAAAAATTCTGATAACTTTGAACAGACATTTTATCCTAGGATAATAAAAAAATATTTAACAAATTTGGTTAAAATAAATGGCTTTTGGCATTCGATAGATAATATAAAAGATCTAGAAACTTTAGATAAAAAAACAAAAAAAAATAACAAATTTCTTAAACTCAAAAAATTGAGGAGTTTTTTAAATAAAAGATTAATCTAATTTAAAAATAAAAAAATGAATGTATTATA
>MDTG01130734.1_pt1 | contig 23123 bp, 24 predicted proteins | sample 811421 | NCBI WGS metagenome assembly MDTG01 (sample SAMN05326645, study PRJNA326480) | marine metagenome | isolation source: seawater | place: Pacific Ocean: South East | collected 2011
ATTACCAGGCAAGGTCTTATATTATTTTTAATTTATTATGTAAATAGCGCAAAACCCCCTTTTTTTAAAGGGAATTGGTGGGCGTGATAAGAATTGAACTTATGACCTCTACGATGTCAACGTAGCGTTCTACCACTGAACTACACGCCCAATTTAATAGAGAAGTATTTATTTAAAAATAGCTTTATTTTTAATTTAAATAGATAAAATTTTATACTGAAAAATGAATAATTTTTAAAACAATTTTGCTTCAAATTTTCTTTTAACCACCTTTTCAACTCAGAAATATAGATATTTATTTTTTTTGATGAAAAATTATTATTATGAATTCTATAAATTGCTAATGGATTTTGAATTGAGTAAAAGTCATATTTAGTGCTTAATCTCATAAAGAGATCGAAATCTCCGACAATCTCATAATTTGGATTAAAAAAATATTTAATTAAAATTTTTTTTTCTATCATAGTCGTAAGAATTCCAATTAAGTAATTTTCAATTAAATTTTGAGTAATATCTCCGGATGGCAAATTTGTTTTAAATCTTAATTTTTTTGTTTTGTTTAATTCATTTAATACATAGTAATTAGAGTAAATAAATTTTATTTTACGGTTTTTTTTTAATAAATCCACTTGCTTAGAAAGTTTGTTTTTCATCCACATATCATCTGCATCACAAAAAGTAACAAAACTGCCTTTTGCTTTATTTATTGCAAGATTTCTAGATTTATATAACTTCAGAAATTTTTTGGATGAAAATATTCTAATTCTTTTATCTTTAAATTTTTTTATTATTTCTTCACTTTTATCAGTAGAAGAATTATTCCAAAAAATTATTTCAAAATTGTTGTAATCTTGATTTAGAATACTTTTAATACAGCTCTTCAGGTACTTTTGTCCGTTATGACAATTAATAATTACACTTATTAAAGGAGCTTTCATTAAATTAATTATTTGTCTTTTCACAAGTTAAACACTTCATGAATTTTTACCAATTATACTTAAAGTCTTTATCATAAGGATCTTTTCTAACCATTTCTCTTTCATTATGAGGTAATGTCAAACAATTGGCCACAATAGAAACTTGTCTTTCTATACCTTTAAATCCGTTCCATATATTTTTAGGTATTGTTACTAACCTGTGATTATCCGGTGATAATATTAATTCATGATAAGAACCTTTGGTTTTGCTTTTTTCTCTATTATCATACAAAACTAATTTAATTTTTCCTGCAATACAGGCATAATTCAAGGTTGCCTCTTTATGTAAGTGCCAAGCTTTTATTGAATTTAAGTTTACTGTAGAAAAATATATTTCACCAAATTTTGAAAATATAGGGTCATCACACCTCAACATATGCATTACTGAGCCCCTATCGTCTTTGATAATTTTTAAATTTGTTACTCTTACACCTTCAATCATTGCTAAAAATTAAATTGTTTTTTAAGTTTTCTTGAAAAAAATAAAAAATTAATAGAAGCATTTCAAATTGAGTGTTTATTTTTAAATAATTCGATTTGACTAAATGATAAATTTATTAATTCTTTTTTATTTTTAAAATCATAGTATTTTTTGTACCAATTAAACGTTAAATCTAAAGCAGTTTCATCAACAAATTTCGTTTCCCATTTAAGCATTTTTTTCGATTTTGAACTATCTAAAGCTAAATTTTTAGACTCATAATATTTTTTTTTACCATAAGAAATTTTTGATTTTGATTTAAATATCTTTCTCCCAATCTTAGCGATCTCTTTTACTTTTAAATTATTTTTTTTGTTTGGGCCAAAATTCCATGATCCGCTATATCTTTTATTATTATGATAAAGTTTTTTGGCAAGATTTAAATAACCGCATAAAGGATCTAGAACATGTTGCCAAGGACGAGTGGCATTAGGACTTCTTATTAACAATTGCTTTTTTTTTGAAAACGACTCAACACAATCTTTTATAATCCTATCTTTAGTCCAATCACCACCTCCTATACAGTTTCCTGATCTAACTATTCCTAATCCACATTTTTTTTTTAACAAGAAAGAATTCAGGTAACTCTCAGAAATTATATCACATGCGGCTTTACTAGAGCTATATAGATCATATCCACCGAGTTTTGAATTTTCATTAAATTTTTTTTTCTTTTCAAGATTTAAATAAACCTTATCTGTTGTCACAATTATAGCTGATCTTAAAGATTTGGTATTTTTTATGGTCTCAAGAATATTTGCTGTACCCAAAACGTTAGTTGATACTGTTTTTAAAGGATTTTCATAACTCACAAGTACACTTGATTGGGCAGCTAAATGGAAAACAATCGATGGGTTAAAATCTTTAATTGTTTTTTTTAATTTTTTTAAATTTTCGATATCGTATCTATAATCTTTTACGAGAAATTTTTTTAAGTTTAGGTCATCGAACAGATTAGGTTTTGTAATCGGGTCTAAAGAATAACCAGTAATTTTTGCACCTAAACTGTATAGTAATAAACATAACCAGCTACCTTTAAAACCAGTGTGTCCAGTTATAAATACTTTTTTATTTTTCCAGAATTTATTAACCATTCAGTTTTATAATTAATTTTTTTAATTTTAAATATTTATTTTTATTATTTATCATTTTTATATTATCTATATCTTTTTAATTATCAATTGAATGTCGAAAACCATTAAATATTTTAAAATCGCATTTAAATTATCAATAATATAACAAGTTATTAGATAACTGTTTATCTTAACCAAACTTTTAGGAATTTTTTTACCTAAAGCTCCCAGTCTAGTCTCTCGACTACCACATAAAATAATTAGCGATTTTTTTTTAAAAGTCTTCATGGCTGTCTATAATTAATTCTCCATAGTTTTTTTTTATTGATTAAATAATTAGAAGAGTCGAATTTTTTTATTTTTGAAAAAAGTATTTTTTTTTTCGATTTATTTTTTTTCCATATTTTTATCGCAAATTGTTTAACCGACATATTTTTTCCGGACGCAAGTTCCCATTCTTGGGGAAAACTTTTTTTACTTTTTTTTTTGAAATTCAATGTTGCAATTAGTCCGTCAATGACATCGTCTATATAATTAAAATCATATCTCTGATAGCCTGAAGTCATTTTAAGATCTTTATTATTTTTTGCATGTGAATTAAGTAATGGCCAAAGTCTTTGTTTTGGTTCGTCCCTTCCGTAGACATGAAACAATTTTATAATACGGCATTTTACATTAAAAATTTTAGAATAACTTTTACATAAGTCACTGAAAATGTACTTTGTTAAAGCATAATTAAAATGAGGTTCTTTTAAAAAAGTACTATAAATTTTCTTTTGTTTTAGGGATCTTAAAATTTTTTCTTCTTTATTAGTAGAAATTATTACCCACTTTTTACAGTTATTATTAATTGCATTAATTAATAGTTTTGAAGATTTTATTAAATTGAATTCATAAGCCTTTTTAAAATCAACATATTTATCATAAGCGCCTACCGTAGCAAAGTGCATAAGAACATCACTTTTTTTTAATTCTTTCCAATTTTTGTCTATTCTACCTACTAACCATTTTACATTTTTTAACTTTGGATTATTTTTTTTTCTTGTTAAAGCAAAAATTTTGATTTTTTTATTTTTAGCTTTTTTTATAAAATTTCTTGCAATATAGCCATTAGATCCTGTGATAAATACATTCATAATATTTTCTTTTTTTTCTTTTTCAATTCTTCCTCTATTACTTGTTTATCTCTTATTGTGTCCATACATTTCCAAAATCCGTAGTGCTTAAAGGCATTTAATTCACCTTGTTTTGACGCAGACTCTAGAGGTTTTTTTTCAAGAATATCAAAATCATTTTTTATAAGTTTAAAAAAATTTTTTTGTGCAACAAAAAAACCACCATTAATCCACCCTTGATTTATTTGTGGTTTTTCCTTAAATGAAATTACTTTATTATTTTTTAGCTTTAACTCTCCAAAACGTGCAGGAGGTCTTACAGCGGTTACTGTTATTTTCTTTTTCATTTTTTTGTGATGCGAAAGTAATTTTTTTAAATTAACTGAGGAAATTCCGTCTCCGTATGTAAAAAAAAAATTTTCATTATCATTCACATAATTTTCTAACCTTTTTAAACGTCCTCCAGTTAATGTTTTTAAACCCGTATCGATAATTGAAACATCGCATAATTTGTTAAAGATTTTATGTTTAAAAACTTTTCCATTCCTTTTAAAGTTTTTAAAATATCGCTTTATTACATAACCTTTATATCCTGAAGCTATATAAAATTTGGTAAAACCGAATAACACGTAATGCTTCATGATATGTATAATTATAGGATAACCTGCAACTTTAACCATAGGTTTTGGGATGGTCTTTGTATATTCGCTAATTCTAGTTCCTAGTCCTCCAGCAAGAATAATAACTTTCATATTCATAAGATTAAAAAATTTAAATTATAAATTTTCTATTTAGAATCACCATTATTTTTTTTGTTAATATCATCTAAATTAATAATTTGATCAAATTGTTTTAATGAATTTTCACTATGCATTATCACTATAATTGTTTTTCTTTTTCGATTTGCAAGCAATGAATTTAATATTTTTGTTTCCATTTTAAAATCTAATGCATTTGTTGGCTCGTCTAAAATTATTATGTCAGAATCTCTGTATAATGCTCTTGCTATACCAATTCTTTGTTTTTGTCCTCCAGAAATTCTTACACCCCTTTCACCAACTTTTTCGTTTAATTTATTTGGTAGTTTATTAATAAAGTTTTCCAACTCACAATCTTTCAGGATTGTTTTAAGTTTTTCCTCATTTTTTTGACTTAAATCATACCCAAGCATTATGTTTTCTAGAATAGAACAATCATTTAAAAAAACATTTTGAGGAACTAATGCTATATTTTTTTGCCAATTTTTTTTATTTTCCTCGTTAATCTCAATTTCGTCTACGAATAAGTTACCGCTTAAAGGGGTAAGTAGCCCAGTCATTATGTTGATTAAAGTAGTTTTTCCTGATCCAGTTTTTCCCTTTATAGCTATTTTATCACCTTTATTAATTTTTAGATTTATATTTTCTAAAACTTTATTGTTTTTTTCCTCATACTTATAACTAACATCTTTTAAAGTAATTTCTTTTTGAAATCTTATTTTATCTAAAGTAATATTTTCCTCTAAATCAATTTTTTGACCATCACTATCTAATATTTTTAGAAAACTAATAATAGTAGGTTTTACAGATTTGAAATTAATTGAAAGATTATATATATTGTTTATTTGAGGCAAAGTTCTTTGAATCCCATATGCTAATATGGCTAGAAAAGCTAAATTAGACTGTATTGAAACTGCTGTTAAATTTGAAAAGTAGATAAAAAAGATAGCTAAAATTATAAAGAATGTCTCCAAATAAATTTTTGGCTGCATGGCTGTTGATCTTATATTTGATATAGACGAGGCAGTTGTTTTAGATGCTTTTGCCAAAGAATTTGAAAACATTCTTTTTAAATCATAGATTATAATCTCTTGTAAATATCCAACAGCATTTTCAAAAATATTTATTATATAGTTTTGATTTAAATTTATTTTCTGCCCTTTTGCAGAAACATCTTTTGACTTTAATTTATATATGATTAAAAAAAATGCTGTAACAAAAGCAACTATTGCTGGTGTAAAGAGAGGATCATTAATTAGTAAAATTATTACTATGGCTAAACAAATTAAAAAAGAATTTAAAATATTTATTGTGGCAAATATAATTGTAGAAAATGCATTAGTTTTTTGTGATAAGTTGCTCATTATTTCATTTGAACCGTGTTTGAAATAATAACTGTAATCTTGACTTAATAAAAAGTTGAATATTTTTATTCTAAAGTCACTTGTTATATCCTCAATTAACTTATTTGATTTTTTTATATATCTTAATTTTACGTAACAACTTATTAAAACAATAATGACAAAGAAAAATGATACGAAAGTTAATATTTCTTTCTCAGAACTTATATTTAAAAAAGTGAAAGAACTACTAAAAAAACTGCCGAAAAGGTAAGAATTTGGATCTAAAAAAAAACTGATAAAAGGTATTAAGATTGCAAGAGATATGGACTCAGCAATAGAAGACAAAAAAGAAAATATAAAAACTATGATTAAATCTCTTTTTCTCCCTGGATCTAGATGATTTATAATTTTTTTGAAAAATTTAAGTTTATTCATATGGATATACTATTTTAAGTCCTTAATTAACTTTTCCATAGACTGACTGTTAGATTTTATATTAAAGTTTTTGTTAAATTCTTTTATAGCTTCTTGATTTTCAGTTTTCATCCACCAATCATTTATATTATACCAATTGGAGTTTATGTGATTTAATAATTCATTTTCATTTAAAAACATAATATTTCTCTTATTTAAAAGATTATATTTGTCAAAAAAATGTTCATTAATATTATTCTTATAATCTACATCATTTAAAAAGATCGTTGGTATATTAAGAGTAAAATTTTCAAGAACTCCAGTCGAGTCATAAGTAAAGAAATTAAGTTTTGACTTTTTGATTAATTTATTTACATCTGAATTTCCTTCGTCACATTTTATTCCCAAATCTTTAAAAAGATCATAGTAAACAATTCCAAAAAAATTTTCATAATAAGATCTATTAAGCCTTAAGATGGTTTTTTCTCTGATTTTTGGATCTATTTTTTTTATAATCTTTAATAACTTTTGTATTTTTTCAAAAATATCGATTTTGTGTGAGTGAAGATTGTAAATAGATGTGCTTAACCATGGGAAGAAAATTACTAAATTTCCATCATTATTAAATTTATAGTTTCTGCCAAAAGTTTTAAAGTTAAAGTTGCCTTTTAATTTTTCTCTATTACTAAATCCCCAAGTGATAAAATTATCTGAAAAATTTATTTCTGGTAAAAAAGTATGATGGATCTTAGTAAAATAATTTTGACCATGTTGTCCTATATTATATTTTGTATTTTTTTCTACCTGTAAAGCAGCATAAATCTTAAAACATTCATCATAAGCATAAAGATAAGAGGTAAATATAAATTTGGGATTTCTGGGATAAAAATTACTTTCTGCAATTCTTTTTATTTCAGCAAAATTTTCTAAAGAAAATTTTGGTAAGAACTCGTGTATGTTTATTCTCAAAAAATTTTCTAAGTCAGTGAAATTATCATTTTTATAAAATGAAATTTTAGACCTTAAACTAAAATTAGTTGGATCATAATTAATGTTAATTTCTTTCCAGTCTAACGGTATTTTATTAATTTTTAACTGCAGTGTTTTTTCATAACGAAATGGTAATGCTGTGTCACTTATAAATGCGTCTGTATCGTAATTTGAGATTTTTTTAAGAAGGAAATTTTTTATTCTAAATATATATTTAATTTTATTTAGAAAATTTTTTTTATCTTTATATAAATTTTTTTTATAACTATTTATAGATGGTGAGGAATAAATTTTTTTTTTATCTTTTAGAAAATAATCTAGTAATTTAGAGTTTAATAAATAAAACCATTCGTCTGTCGCATTCGCTACCCTAAAGGAGTGGGTATCCTCTACACTAAAATCAAATTTTTTAAAATCTATCGTATAAATTTTATCAAAATTATAGTTTTTATTTATATAATCCAATTGATAATAAATTTTATAAAATATTTGTATATATTCGTTTAGCCAAGTGCCTAGTATGATATTCCAAGCTCTTTCAGAGAAGTTTATTTTATGAAGTTTATTAAGTGTTTGAGTTAACTCTGCTAAAATTTTATCAAAAATTGTTTTACAGTCTTTATATCGATTGATTATTTCATTTTTTTTTAAATTAGGAAAATTTATTTTTTCAAAATTTTGATCTAAATTTAATGAGGGATCTCTTGGTACAATTCCAATTAGGTTCTCATTTCGATCAATTTTGTCAAGATTATTTGTGAGAATTAAACTGTGTTTTTTCAAAATTTTCAACGAAATTAGATATTAACTTTATATTTTTTTAATATTTCTTTTCCTTTTTTAAATGACGAAAAATCAACTATGTCATCAGTTTCAATTGAAATATTAAAACCTTCTTCTAGCCCTGACATCAATGTCATATGCCCAATTGAGTCCCACTCGGGTATCTCATTGTATTTTAGTTCATCTTTGAAATCCGTTTCTTTAATTGAAAGCGATTTAATAAAAATTTCTTTATATTTTTCTTTATTTTCCATAAACTACTTAAAATTTTTCAATATTTTGTTTACAATTTTGTCAGCTGATAATTCATACCTATTTTTAAGATAATCATAACTACCGCCTTTTACATAATGGTCATTTATTCCAATACTAAGCATCTTTACATTATTTTTTGTCTTTACTATTTGCTCAGATATAGCACTTCCAAGACCTCCAATTATATTATGCTCTTCAACACTTATAATCAGCTTAGATTTGAGCACTGCATCATTAATAGCTTCCTCATCAATCGGTTTAATAGTATGCATGTTTATTACATTGCTCGAGATTTTGGACTCCTCTAATTTTTTTGCCACTTCTAAACTAGTGCTAACCATTGCACCAGTTGAAAATATAGATATATCTGAACCTGTTTTTAATTTTACTGATTTACCAATTTTAAAATTGTAATCTTCTTTATAAACTATCGGATTATTAGAAGACCCTGTTAATCTTATGTAAGTTGATTTTTTTGACACCACAGCTGCGTTTAAAGCTTTAATAGTTTCAAGCGAGTCTGCTGGAGAAATAATTTGAATATTTGGTATCGATCTTAAAATGCCTATATCTTCAATGCAACAATGAGTAAATCCTAGGTTTCCTAAAACTAATCCGCTAGCAATCCCAACCATACATAATTTTTGTTTCATGTAACCTACATTGACTTTTATCTGCTCACAGCATCTTGCTGTTTGGAAGGGAGCAAAAGTTGTAGTAACTACATTATAACCCTCACTTGCAAGTCCAGCTGCTACTCCAATCATATTTTGTTCAGCTATTCCAAGATCTAAATATTTTTCAGGATAAGTCTTTCTGAATCTATCCAATCCTGCTGAAGTTGATACATCGCATGTTAGAACCATTAAATTATCAATTTTTGTTGCTAGATTAAGTGCTCCAATTCCAAATGTAGCTCTTGAACCTATTGTAGACCACATCTTTATATTTCTTTCATTTACTTCCATGATATTTATAAAATTTCTTTCAAAGCCTCCTCATATTGAGACTTGGACAAAACTGCATGATGCCAGTCGTTATTATTTTCTGAAAACGAAAATCCTTTACCCTTTATTGTTTTTGCGATTAACGCATTTGGTTTATTGTTGGCTTTATCTTTTTTAAAATAGTCGTTTATTTCTTTTATATTATGACCGTCTAACATTGAAACATTCCAACCAAAACTAGACCATTTATTTTCAATACCTTTTAATGACATAATTTGATTATTTGAACCAGTTTGCTGAAAATTATTATTATCTATAATTATATTCAAGTTGTTTAGCTCGAAGTGTGCTGCTGCCATCGCGGCTTCCCATACTGAACCCTCGTTACACTCACCATCACCAATTATTACGAAAACATTATTATTTCTTTTCTTTTTTTTAAATGAAATCGCTACTCCTATTCCTAGAGATAAACCCATGCCTAGAGATCCGTTAGAAAAATCTATACCTATATTTCTATTAATAACTGGGTGTCCAAGCAAGTTGCTATTATCTTTCTCAAATGTTTTGAGTTCATCAGAGGACAAATATCCTATTTCACAGAGTGCAGCATAGTAAGCTAAACATGCATGACCTTTGCTTAAAATAAACCTATCTCTATCAGGCCATTCTGGATTATTGTTAAATTTCATTTTATTTCCAAACAAGACTGAAATAATATCTACAATTGATAAAGCCCCTCCAAAGTGGGAACTTGATGCTCCAGCGTAAAAAGCCATATCTAAAATATTTTTTCTAATATTTTTTGATAATTTTTCAATTTTTAAAAGTTCATTATTCATAATTTACATTCCTCCTGAAACAAAAATTGTTTCTCCGCTAACGTGATCAGATAGGTCTGATGCTAAAAATAGTGATACATTTGCAATATCATTTGGTGTAGCAATCTTGTTTAAAGGAGTTTGATTTAAAGCTTCTTTAATTTCTTTTTCAGAAGTTTGCTTCTTCATCTCAGTATCGGTTAAACCAGGCGCTATCGCATTAACACAAATTTTATACCTTCCTAACTCTTTAGATAATACTTTTGTAAAGGCAATAATTGCTGCTTTGCTAGATGCATACCCAGATCTTCCTGGACTACACAATGTGGCTGCATTTGAGGAAATATTAATTATTTTTCCATTGCTACTTTTTGTGATTAACTTTAGTAATTTTTGGGTAAAACTATACGTTGCAAAAAAATTAACTTCAAATATTTCTCTTAGACTTTTTAAAGTTGTCATTTGAAATAGAGAAATTTGATTAATACCGGCGTTATTTATTAAGATGTCAACTTTTTGTGATAGTTCTTTAATTTTGTTAAATCCTTTTTCAATTTCGCTCTCGCTAGAAAGATCAAATTCAACGATATCAATTTTTCTACTATTTTCTTTTGATAATTCGCTAATTTTTTTTTCAAATATGCTATTTTTTTTTCTAACACAAGCTATAACTTTAGCTCCGTGATTAGAATAAGTTTCAAGCATTGATAAACCAATGCCGCGGCTACAGCCTGTTATAACTGCTGTTTTATCTTTTAATAACATACTTAAACAAAATCTTCTTCAGAAAAAATGTCTTTAGCTAGAGCAGGTTTAAATATTGTCTGACCGCTTTTAGTCATAAATTTTTTTATAAACTCTTTATCTTCGCCGGCCAAACAAAGATCACTGTGATTTCTAAAATATTTAATCTTAAAACCATGATCTATAATTTCTTTTAGTGACTGCTCGAAAATATTACCAATTTTTATGTGCACATATGGGCAAACTAAGACATCTCCTATAGGCGTGATGTAAACTCTATTTACTGTGGTGCATCCTAGAATTTTTTCATGGTTTTTATCAAAAGGGTTCCAAATATTTCTAACAAGATTTTTATATTCTTTTCTTATTTTTCTTAAGTAAGCTCTATCTTCATCATCGCAAATAATATTTTCTGCGTTTTGCCACATACCCGAGGGCACAGCTACGTTAAGAAGTGTTCTGTACCTTTTATTTTTTGAGTAATCTAATAATTGTTTAAAATGCTCTGTATTTGCGTTGTAGTGGCCAACTGTAATATTTAAATAAGGATCCATCCCCGCGTTTTTAACATGTTCTAAAGCTGCTATTGCTCTTTTCCAAGACTCTTTTCTGCCTCTTATCTCATCATGAATTTTTTCATCCATACTATCTATACTTACTGAAACTCTACTAACTTTATACTCGGCAAGTTTCTTTGCCATCTTAGCATCCAAATAAAAACCATTAGTTGTTAAATATAAGTAAAATCTTTCCGGTTTTATTGCCTCTAGCACTTCGAAGAGTTTTTTTGGTTGAAGTAAAAGTTCCCCACCTTGTAAATCAAATTCAAAATAACCTAATTCATCTGCTTCATCTGCTAATTTTTTTATGGCATTTATATCCAAATATTCTTTTACATGATCTCCTTTTGGAGAATTTGTAAAACAATATTTGCATCTTAAATTGCAAGCGTTATTAAAATTAAGATCAATTCCTCTTGTTTTTGTTCCTACCTTGCCATCATTTTTTTGAACATAGGTATAAAAATCTTTTAATTTTTTAACTAACCTAGGTTTATTTAATAATGAAGATGCTATTGGCATTTATTTAAGTATGTATTTGTTAATTTCATCCGGTAATATCAGGCTAAATTCAGCTTTACAAGCCAAGTTTTCTCCTATCATACCTTTTCCCTCACATAATGCTATACCTCTTTTAAAAGATTTAATTTTGGTATGAATATTTAGCCTAGAATCTGGTGTGATTTTTTTTATGAATTTTAAGTTAGTTGCTGATGTCAAATATACAACTTTTCCTTTATTGCCAGGTAAACTTAAAATAGCTAATGCAGCCATCTGTACTAAAGACTCGATTTGCAACATTCCTGGTACGTTTGGATCGTTTTTCCAATGTACTTTGAAAAACCATTCGTTATTTTTAAAATCTTTATATCCTCTAGCACTTAATCCTGGCCTTATCTCAGTTGCATGATCTATCATTAAATAGGGATCTCGATTTTGTTGATAATCATGAATCATTTTTCTATCTAATTCTAATGTTTTCATTGTATTTTCAATCCTCGTGATAAAGAACTAATCACATCTACTCCATCCCATAAAAGAGCAATATCTAAAGATTGTCCTATTGGCACAATTCTATCAATTCCTTTCAATTTATTATCAATAACAAATTTTTTGATAGTAGATTTATTAACTCCAAAATATGTAACAGTTTGATATTTATTATTAACTATTGTTTTTAACTTATTTAAATCTTTAAGATCATATTCAAAAAACAGACCCCATTTTCCTCTATTTAGATGATTTTTATCGTCAACACTATCTAATTTAATTTTATATAATAAATTATTAAAGCTTTTAATACTTTTGATATTTCTTAAAGAAGCTGCATATTTACAAAGATCGCTATACTTTTCAATAATTGCAGACTCTGTCAAATTATAGTTGTTTTTGATAGTTTGATTTAATTTAAGCCAAAATTTATTTTTAGTTTTTTCGCATTGATCCCCAAGCCAAACAATAAGATGTGGAGATGAGCAAGCATTTTGATCTACTAAATAAGTATCATTGTAAAACTTTTTTATTAAATTATTGAATTCTAATTCTTTTAATTTTTTTAGTTTAACTGAACTTATTAGACAAAAAGAATATCTATCTGCAAATGTGATATCTGATGCACGTTCGTTTATTCTATAAGATCTAATATCATTGATAGTTTTATCTCCTCCCCAAATTACTCTGGCATTGCAAATTAATGACAACTTCTCTGTAAAGTTCTGGTTATTTTTATATTTTACAATAGTGATTTTATCTTTTAATAAAGTATTATTTTTTAGTAGTTTTTTAATTATTCTACATATAATGTTTATTTGTTCAAAATTTTTTGACGGAGCTTTTACTACATTAGCGTTTCCGGATAGTAGGCCAAAAATTAACGAATAAGCAAAATTTGTAGGAATATTTGCAGGTGTAATATGGAAAATCAATCCAACACCTAACCTGTCATATGAAAAATTGTAATTTTTTTTCATATTCAAAAAATTATTTTTTCTGCACCAAAAAGATAACGATTTTAAATCAGGATAATCTTTAAGGTTTTTAACTTTGGCAAGTTCTTTGGAAAATGAATTTAAAAAATTTATTACATCATTATTAAATGGCTCAAAAGGCTCAAAGTTAAATTTTGGACCTCCAACTAAATATTTAACTTCCTGTTCAAAAGTCATACGTCGCTACACCCTCTAATTTCAGATTGCTCTGCCCTACCATAAACTTTAAACTTTTTGGTCGTTTTGCATACTTTGCAATTGTTGCTAACAATTTCTCCAATATCTTCAGTTAAAATGCTGTGGCCAGGGTAGCTTTTAGGGAGGATAGACAAAAGTTGAATAAATCCCTTTTCGTTATTAGGAATTATCTTAAAATCTTTATCTCTAATTAATATTTCTGAATATTTACTAGGCGTGAAGCACCCACATCCCTTACATTCAAAAAATATAGAACCGGTTTGTTCAATAAGTCCATAATAATTATACACATTAATCAATTTTAATTTTTGTTTTAGTTTCTCTTTATAAACTTTGTTGGAAATCTTAATTTCCTCCATTTTTTTCCATCCACCACCGTGTATTAAAATTCCATTAGCAAAATTGTATTTAAGTTTTTTTAACTCAACTTTTTTAATCAAATTTTCAAAAACTAAACTAGTAAAGCCAAAAATTAAGAATTTTTTTGTGCCGTATTTCTCTAAAAAGTTATTTAGAGATTTATAATCTATTGAACCATTTTTAATTAAATATTCATGGTTATTTCCAAACATGTAAAAGCCAATTATTGCAGCAGTTTTTGCATCAAATTTATTTGGATTATTTATGTCTTTTTTTTCATCAACAATTAACATTGGCATTCTTTTTTTTCCAATAATCTTAGAAACTATCTCATTAAGGACTATTGTTTGTTTCCTAGCATTCTCTTTATCAAGGTAAATTTTAGCAGGCTTTCCACTACTTGTTCCAGATGAGTTTAAGACCTTAAAAACCTTTTTACTAGGAATACTTTTTAAATCAATCTCTTTAAAAAGTTTTGCAGGTATAAATGGAATTTCATCTAATTTTATTTTTTTTTTTGAGGAATAAACTAAATCCACAATCTTTTTATACTGCATGGAATTTTGATAATGATAATTATTTAACTTAGTTATTTTTTGCAAAAAATGTTTATTTTTTTCCATAATTAAAATCTTTTAAAGTTTTGTTAAACTTTTTATTTATAATTATAAAGTTCTGATTAATTTTAAATCTATCTTTTAAATCTAGTTTAATCTTTTCCTCTTTATTTTGATTATTATATAAATTAAGTTTGAGAACTTTATCTTCAATTATACAACGAACTTTAATACCTTTTTCTTGAAGAAACTTTTCTATTTCTTTTAAATCTAGTCTTTTGCCATAAATTTTTATAAATTTACTTTTTCTACCAACAATATAAATGTAACCATCCTTATCTTTAAATCCTAAATCTCCTGTATAAAGAGTTTTTTTGTTAGTATCTCCTTTTTTTAAATCTTTAATAGTTTTAGCGTATCCTAAACAAACATTATCACCGTAAAACACAATTTCACCTTTTTTATTAATCTTTAATGATTTTTTTTTCGAATTTATTATTTTAATTTTATAATTCTTCAATGGTTTGCCAATACTTTTCCTCTTTTTGAAAAATATTGGCCAATTCAAAATTGTCATCCTTGGGCTTGCTTCTGTCTGACCGTACATAATATAAAATTTTACATTATTTTTCTTACATAGTGCTCCAAAATATTCTGCTGTACTATCATCTAGTTTACCTCCTGCCTGAGTTATATAACTTATTGATTTTAAAAAATATTTTTCAAAATTAATCCTTTTTAAAATTTCATAAAATGCTGGTACTCCACCGAAAGAATTAACATTATATTTTTTAACCTTATTCCAAAAAGTTTTCTCTAAAATAGTATTATTGTTCAAAACAATTTTTCCGCACTTGTAAAGATGGGTATTTAAGATGGATAAACCATATGAATAACCTAAAGGCATTGTTGTGACGGTTGAATGGCTTTTCTTTATTGGAAGACATGCACAAATTTTCTTCGTATTATCTAAAATATTTTTTTTTGATAGTCTGACAAATTTAGGACTTTGTGTAGTTCCTGATGTAGATAAAAGTAAAAAATTTTTAAAATCTAAATTTTTGTTATAATTATAATTTGTTTCAAATATTGCATATGAATATATATTGATAACTGTTTTATATTTTTCTATAAAGTTGAATTTTTTTTTGGGAGATAAAACATAATTCGGTTTAAATTTTTCAATAGTATCTTTTATGAACTTATCTGAGAAAGATATATCTACCAAAATATTGATGACATTTTTACAACTTAATAACGAGACATATCCTAAAACAAATGGTGCTGAATTATCTGCAATAAGTAAAATTACAGATTTATTGTTAATTTTACTTTTTGATAAATTAATATAATTGTTAAATTTTTTATATTTTAAAAAACCTATTTCATCATCAATTAAAGCGATTGAATTTGGGTTGGTTTTAAATTTTTTGAACATTTCCATATTTATTTAATTTTTTCACCTCTTATTAATCCAGAATTATTTTTAATATCACTTTTCATTAATTCATAGGCTACATTGATATCAATTATCGAAAATTTAATTTTCTTAAAAGAGGTTTGTATTAAAGCTTTTTTGTTCTTTAAAATTTTATCAAATTTTTTATCAATTACAGTTTTTGATACTTCATTAATTTTTCTGACATACATTTTATAGTTCTTATTAATTTTTTTCCCATTACGCTCTGTATATTTTCCCTCAAATTTTTTTATATACCTATAATTTACACCTATTTTTTCTTCGGCAACATGTACAAATGTGAATGCTTCTTTGTAATCAATGTCAATAAATAAATTTTTCCCTTTATTCTTGATTAAATAACCAAATGGAGAGTCAAAGCCAAAACAACTTTTATGTTTCAATGAGGAGATTTTATTTTTGTCTTTACCGTAAATTGTAAAAGAATAGATGGGATTTTTAGATCTAATAAAATTTTTCATACTTAGCGAAAGGTTACTTAATGCTCCTGTATTAGATTTTGTATTAAAATAATCGAATGATTTACCTTTACAAAAATCCCAATTAAAAGCTGGAAACAAAAGAGTTCCATCTGGAGAAATTTTTTTAATTAAAATTTCAATAATATTTTTTGGCAAATTTTTATCTTTAAAAATAGAAATTAATTTTAAAATATTTGAATTAACTAAAATTTTATCGTTTTTTTTAATATTTAGCCGGTTGAGAATTCTTTCAAAAGGAAAATCATTCATGATATTTTGCCTAGATAGGATTATTTTTTTTTTAATTCAGTTTTTAATTCATCGTATTCTTTTAATTTTTTTTTCATAAAATTAATTGTTAGTTTTGTTTTCTCTGCGATCCCTTTAGGAGTCAGCACATAGAGGTAATTCATTTTGTTTGGATTTTTTTGAAAATTTTTTATTTTTATTAACCCTTTTGCCTTTAAAGCTTTTAAACAATAGTTCAATTTACCTAGGCTCAAACCCATATCCTGGGCTAGTTCTCTTTGTGAGGAATTAGGTTTATTCTTAATTTTTCTTAGTAAATCGAAATGTTCTTGCTTAAGTTTTTCATCGTTGTTCATAATTTGAACATAATAATCTTAAATAAGATTTTAGTAAAGTAAAATGTTTAAATAATGAAAATAAATGATAAAATGAATGTAACACTTTTATAATGTTAATGTAATATATGAAAAAAAATATCAAAATTTTAGATTGTACATTAAGAGATGGTGGATACTATACAGATTGGAACTTTACGGAAGAATTTACCAATCAATATTTCTTAGCTGTTGCAAATTCACCTATTTCTATAATAGAGTTAGGTTATCTATCTGATGAAAGAGATAGCAACGGACAGTTTTATCATTTAAATAAAAAAGCATTAATCGAAGCAAAAAATATACTAAACAAAAATCAAAAAATTTTTGTAATGGTGAATTTTAAAGAAGTTAAAAACTTTAAAGATTTGGATAGATTGCTTAAAGAAAAATCAAAATATTTAGACGGTGTTAGATTCGCTGTTGCGCCTAAAGATCTTAAAAAATTTACAATGATTATTTCGAAAGCAGCAAAGAAATATAAAAAAATTTCTTTTAATTTAAATCTTATGTATTTAAGCAAATGGTTCAACGAAGAAAAATCAATAAAATTAATTTTTAAAAATATTTCAAAATATATTGATACAGTAGCTTTTGTAGATAGCTATGGTGCACTTAAACCTGATGATATTTATTCTTTTACAAAAAAAATTAATTCTCTCTACAAGAATAAGTTTATATATGGTGCTCATTTTCATAATAACTGTGGTCTTGCTTTGGCAAACTCATTAGTTGCTAATGATAATGGTTGTAAAATAGTTGACAGTACTTTTTTAGGGATGGGTCGAGGTGCTGGAAATGCTGAGACAGAATTATTAATATCAATTTATCCGCATTTAAGAAAAAAGATTAAAGGATTTTACTTAAATAACTTTTTAGAAAAACTTAAACTATTAAAAAATAAACTTAATTGGGGAAGTTCTTTTGCTTACGCTTTTGCATCACAAAACGGTTACTCTCAAGCTGAAATGATGAACTTAATTCAAAAAAGAAGATTGGATCCCTCTACTGCTATAGAAGTCGTATCAAATAATAATGTTAGAAAAAAAATTACTTTTAAAAAAACAAATAATTCTAAAAGCCTTAAAAAATTGAAATCTGATACACCAGTTTTTATTGGTGGAGCAAAAAGCTTCTTGCAATACGGAAAACAATTACTTGGATCAATAAATAAGAACGCCCCAATAATTTTAAGTGGTAGTAATGCTTTAACAAATTTTATTAACTCAAAATTTGATATAGTAAATCCAAAGTTTTTAATTTTGACAGGTAATGAGATTAACAAAATAAAGTACGAAAAAAAGACGAATTTTTTGAAAAAATTAGAGTGTATAATAACTGAAGAAAAATTTATTTCTGAAAAAATAAAAAAACTTAATAATAAAATTATTTACTCTAATACTATTGCTGCAAATCCATTAACGCTCCTAGGAAAATTACTAATCAATCTAAAGATGAAAAAATTAAAATTAGCTTTTTTTGATGGTAATTATGAAAATGAAAAAGAAAAAATCATATTTGAAGAGACACAAAAAAGTATCGACTCACTAATAAAACAGAAAATAAATATTATAAGTATTACAAAAACAGAATATAAATTACATTTTACAAATCCTTGGCTCAATGATTAGTTTTTTTTTGCCAATACGAAAAGGTAGCAAAAGATTAAAAAGAAAAAACATCAAGTCGCTTCCAGGTTATAAATTAGGCTTAACAGAGATAAAAATTTATCAATTAAACAAATTTAGAAAAATTATTTTAAAAAATAAACTTGGGCCTTATTCTCTAAAAAGTTTTGAATTTGTTGTTTCAACAGACTGCGAGATAGTAAAAAGGTTTGTTAAAAAATTTCAATGGATAAAGTTGCATAATAGAACAAAGTTCTTATCAAGTGATAATTCGCTCGATAAACTTATTATTAAAGTACCAGAAATTTGTAAGGGTGATTTCATTCTATGGACCCATGTTACTAATCCTCTTTATGATCATAATTGTTATTATAAATTTTTAAAATCCTTTTTTTTGAACAAGAATAATAAAAGTGCATTTTCAGCCGATTTAATTAGAAAATTTATATTCAGCCCTGAAAAAAAATGGATCACTCATAAAAATAACAAATTAAAATGGCCTAGGACGCAGGACCTCGACCCTTTATATGTTGCAAATAGTTGTGCATTTATAGCCAAACGGGAAATATATCTAAAAAATAAAAATCGCCTGTGTAAAAATCCTTTGCCTATAATTTCAGATTACAGCTGTGGACTAGATATAGACGATCCTGGAGATTTTGATAATTTTAAAAAAAGCTTAAAGTAGCAATATTAAATTTATGCTAAGAAAATTAATTCTTTTTTTTAAAATTTACAGTAAATGTAAAATAAATTTTAAGATACCAAAAAAAAATGTATTAATTTTTGATAAAGAAGGGTTACCAGAATTAGAGCAGAATGTCTTAAAAAATCAAGATTATTTTATATTAGAGAATAGACCTAAACATTTAAGTAAATTATTTTTTACGCATAATCTTATATTAAATATTTTAAAAGACCTTCACAAATTGTTTGGGCAAAATACACTTAAAATTCAAGATTTATATCTTTTAAGTTTAATTAAAATTATTAATCCAAAAATAATTATGACATTTATTGATAACAGTGATCAATTTTCTAGAATAGCAAAAAATGTTGATCATGACGTAAAAATTATAGCTATTCAGGGTTCGATGAGGCATGTTTGGGATTTTTCTGAATATATGTTTAAAAAAAAAATTATTAAGAAAAATCTAAATGAAGGATTGTTTATACCCAATTATTTATGTTTCGGTAAGTTTGAAATTGATAAATGTAAAAAATTTAAAATAAAAGTAGGAAAATTTAAACCTATAGGAAGTCTTAGGTTATCAAACTTTTTAATCGAAAGAGAAAACAATAACTATATTAAAAAATTTGATATTTGTTTATTATCAGATATCGGAGCTTGGGATGATATGTTTGAAAACAAGCGGCTTGATGTATTTGATCAAGCACAGAAAGGTTTTTTAAAACTCATAAAATGGACAATTAAGTATACTATGTATAAAAACTTGAAATTTGTATTTGCTTTTAAATCAAGAAAAAATAGTAAAGCTAGTGCAAGAGAACTTGCATTTTATAAATCAAATTTATCTCAAGATGAATTTAATTATATAACTACCTATGCATCAATGAGTAGTGAGTCTCAACGATACAATTCTTATTATTCATCATATGGAAGTGAATTAACTATAGCTAAAACATCTACAATGCTACGCGAAATGTTAGCATGTGAAAATAAAATCTTAGCATGTAATTTAACAGGAATTGATTTGTTTAATTTTCCAGTAGGTGGCATTTGTAATTTGAAAAATTGTGACTACAATCAATTTTCTAAAAGAATTAGTGAAATTTTAGAAATAAAAGATGATAAATACTTAAGCAAAATTTCAAGTAGAAAAAATGATATGATTTTTCAGTCTAATCCTAAAGAGGTAATTAAAGCAATAAAAAATGAATTAATATGGTAAGGATAATTTAATAAGATTTACAAAGTTTGTAAAAATTATTCTTTCCTGGGGTACAATTATGCTTTTTTATAAATTTTTTTAGTCTTGTGAGATCTTTCTGTGTGTCAATTGTAAAAGAAAAATTTTTTTTAAATTTTTTATAATAACCAAAAGATTTAAATTTATCAATTTTAGCTGGAAATTTTTTGTTATAAAAAAACCAAGTTGGGGACTCTTGATTTTTAATATTAAACTTTTTATCGTTTATAAATAATTTTTTTGAGTAAAAAATTTCTAAGGAAATACCCTTTGGATAATCGCTTTTGACTTTCCATCTTTTAGAATGGCACATTGCTCGAGTTGTAAGATAATCAGATTTTGATGAAATGAAATACCTAATAAAAGCATCTATTAATTTTGGATCGACTAATGGATTGTCAGCAGTAATTCTTAAAATAATATAGTTTTTTTTGTCATCAAAAAATTTATACCTACTGTAAACGTTTTTTTCTGAACCCTGAATAATATTAATTTTGTATTTCTTAATAACATAAGAAATTAGCGTATGATTATTTTTTTTTTTAGATGTGAGTAAAAAAATATTTTTTTTGTTGAAAAAAGACGAGCTTAAAACATTTTCAATAATAAAATCTATTAATCTAAATTTAGTAGTAAGAAATTTCATTGATTTTCCAGGAAGTCATTTAGAGCCCATTCTGGCTTCAATAATACATTTTAAATTTTTCACGATTTCAAATTTTTGTAAACAACAAGTTGGTTCTTCTTAACTTTATCTTTTATTTTAGCACCAATAATTTTACTGAAATCCTCAATCTTTACGCCTTTCACATTAAATGGTCTTAAAAAAATTACATCATTTTTTTTAATCTTTTCATGCTTATTTAAACTTCGTGAGAAGTAAATACTTCTTCTCAATGTTTTTTTTCCGTATTTTTCACAATTAAACTCTTTCTCTCTTTTTATGCCGATTATTTTATAATTTTCTTTAATTAAAAAAATTAATCTCTTTAGATCAACATGATTTATAGAAAGTTTATAGTCACCTGCAAGCTTAGTTTTTTTAGGCATAAAATGCTTTTCAATAACTTGTGCTCCAAAAAAAATTGATTTAGCGGCTGTTTCAATTCCTGGTACATGATCTGAGTATCCAGTCTTAACTTTAAATTTTTCTCTCAAGAATTTTATATTTATTAAATTCGCATCTTTTTTTAGTGTAGGGTAACTAGAAACACAATGAAGTAAAATTACTTTATTTTTCGGAAAAAATTTTAATGCTTTTTTAATTTCATTTAATTTAGCCATACCTGATGAAATGATAACCTTTTTTTTAGTTCTTGCTATTTCTTTTAATAATAGATAATTATTTATATCTCCTGAAGCCACCTTAAAAAAAGATACGTAATTTTTTATTTTATTAACGTATTTGTGGTCAAAAGGAGTAACACAAAAATCAATTTTAATTTTTTTTGCAAGTTTAGACAATTTCTTTAAATGTTCGATAGTAATTTTTACTTTTTTGAATCTTTCATACTGATATTTTAATCTTTTATCTTTTACGTGCTTGTAAACTTTTAATTTTTGATTTACTAAGTTATTTTCGTCAAATAATTGGAATTTTACGCAATCTGCTCCTGCTTTTTTTGCAAGGTAAATTGACTTTTCAGATAATTTTTTTTTTCCTAAATGATTACTTCCTACCTCAGCAATAATGTAGGGAATTTTTTTGTTTAACATTTTTCAGATTATTTTTTCCACTTAATGTTCGGGTCAAGCGTATTTAAATTTATTCTATTTTGATTTTTTTTTACCAATTTAAATATTTTGTCTATTTGATTATCATCCATAATTATAGGTTTTAATCCTAGCGATATTAATGAGGTGTTAGTTGGATTGTAATAATGATCTTCATCCTCAATTCTAGGATTTTCTATATGAGTTATATTTGATCTAATTTTGTTTTTGTCAGCATAATTTTTAATTTTTTTTGCAATCTCATTAAGCGAACAAAACTCTGTAAACTGATTAAAAACTCTAAATTCTCCGTTTTTTGGGGGGTTTTCACAAGCAATGGAAACACAGTTTATTGTATCAGAAATATTTAAGTATGATCTTTTTTGATCTCCTTTTCCATAAACTGTCATATCTTTATTACATGCTATCTGCGTAATAAACCTATTAATAATTGTTCCAAAAATTGAATCATAGTGAAAAGCAGTTGATAAATTTTCATAATCTAATTCCATTTCCTCAGTTGATATGCCATAAACAAATCCCTGATTTAAATCTGTACATTTCAAACCCCAAATTCTGCAAGCAAATTCTATGTTCGCGCTATCATGAACTTTTGATAGGTGGTAGAAACTACCAGGTTTTTTTGGAAATAGTACTCTATCTTTTCTACCCTTATGCTCTAACTCAAGCCAACCCTCCTCAATATCAATGTTTGGAGTGCCATATTCTCCCATTGTGCCTAACTTAATTAAATGAGAACTAGGACAAAATTTTTTCATCGCAAATAAAAGATTTAAATTTCCTATTACATTATTATGTTGTGTAAAGACTGCTTTTTCTCTTGATGCCATAGAATATGGTGCTGACGGCTGTTCAGCATAATGAATAATGGTGTTAGGTCTAAATTCTTCTAAAATTTCACA
>MDTG01311725.1_pt1 | contig 23112 bp, 25 predicted proteins | sample 811421 | NCBI WGS metagenome assembly MDTG01 (sample SAMN05326645, study PRJNA326480) | marine metagenome | isolation source: seawater | place: Pacific Ocean: South East | collected 2011
GATATATGAGTTCTCGTTTTCAAAATCACTAGATTTTAAAAATGCATGTACATTAATTCCAAATTTTCATCAGAGCAAAAAAAAGCGAACATCACTTTTAATGTTCACCGAAAAGTATTATATAGCAAAGTTCCTTAAATAGTAGCGATATTTGAGCTTTATAGAGTTTTTTTGTGGTTTTTCCTACTCAAGCGCCAAAAAAATCAACAGTTATTAAACACAAATATGAATTCTTTGTAATTTGCTACAATATTCACTTTTTTGACTGATATAGAGTTTGATATTCAGCATTATTAGTTAAAATCTTTGATCTAGATGAACGCCACAATTCATTTTCCAAATACCACTTAATAGTAGGATAAATTCCTGTTTCAAATTTAATCTGGGCTTTCCATTCGAGTAAAGAATTGGATTTGTTAGAATCTATTGCATACCTATAATCATGGCCCTTACGATCCTTCACAAATGAAATATGATCTAAGTAATTATCGTTAGGTTTTAGATAGTTTACTATTTTTCTAACAACTTCAATGTTTGGCAGTTCTTGACTTGCGCCAAAATTATATATCTCTCCTAAATCGCCATGACTTAATACTTGAAGAATACCTCTGCAATGATCGTCAACATGAATCCAATCTCGAATTTGATCTCCTTTGCCATAAATAGGAATCTTTTTATTAGCCTGAACATAATTAATAGATAAAGGAATAAGTTTTTCAGGGAATTGATAAGGTCCATAGTTATTACTGCATCGAGTTATGATTACAGGAAAGCCATATGTATTAAAATAAGATTGACAAATAAGATCTGCAGACGCTTTAGATGCGCTATAAGGATTTGATGGTTTGAGTATTGATCCCTCGTTGAATGGCGCATCACTCTGGTCAAGTGATCCATATACCTCATCAGTTGAAATTTGTATAAATTTAAAATCACTACTCAGCTTATTTAGATCAATTAATTTTTTACAAATTTTTAGAAGGTTATGCGTGCCATTAATGTTCGTTGATAAAAATTCACTGTCATCGTGAATAGAACGATCAACATGTGATTGTGCTGCAAAATTAATCAAGATATCTATAGAATTATCACAAATAATATGTTCTAAAGATTTATTCCTGATATCATCGTGAATGAATTTATAGTTGTTTTCATTTTGATACAAAATGTGGTTGTCTCCAACTCCTGAGTAGGACATATTATCAACAGAGATAACATCATAGTTCTCCAAAGCCAGCTTTATAAAATTTGTGGCAATAAATCCATTTCCACCTGTAACAAGTAATTTCATTATGTTAGAGTAACATTTATATAAATTTTTTCACGAATATAATAATGTGCGAAGGATACCACATTAAAGATGTCACAAAATGAATAAAATCACTCCAATTATACTCGCAGGCGGTTCGGGTAAGAGACTATGGCCGGCATCATCCAAAATTTGTCCTAAACAATTTTGTAATATACAAGATAGTGATCTTACGCTCTTTCAAGAGACAATTTTGAGATATTCGCCTGATAAAAATAACATCTACCAAAAGCCCATTGTTATCACTAACAGTGTTTACAAAAATTTTGTTGATGAGCAACTTTTAGAAATTAATCAAACAGCCGACTCCATAATTTTTGAACCAGTATCAAAAAACACGGCAGCATCAACATTAGTAGGAGCTCTGCATTTGTTCAAGAAAGATGAAGGGCAAATGGCTCTGGTAGTTCCATCAGATCAATATTTTGAAGACAGTGATTATGTAAATACAGTTTTCTCTAACAGCGCGCTCAATCACAACCATCAAAGCATAACAATCTTTGGTATAAATATCACAAGACCATCCACCTCATATGGTTATATAATTTCATCAAATAGAAGTAACGAGGAACCTCTTTTGGTTGATAAGTTTATTGAGAAGCCTAACCAGGATGAAGCAAAGGTTTTGTCTCGCTCTGAGCATTCCATGTGGAACTGTGGAATTTTTTTATTTAAACCAAAAAATTTACTAGAGAAATATAAAACTCTTTCACCTGAACTGACAAGTAGTGTTGAAATGTCATATAGAAACGCTAATGTTGATGATAAAAAAATTTATCTCGATAATGATTCGTGGTCTTCTTGCAAGAATATATCTATAGACTACGAGATTTTACAAAGATTGGATGATATCAGAGTAGTTCCTCTCAAAACGAACTGGTCAGACTTGGGTACATGGGATTCTATTTGGTCAACATTTGAAAAAGAAGGTAATTTTACAGATAAAAATTCATATGCGTATAATTGTGATGGGTCTTTAATGAGAAATTACTTAAATACGAAGCTTATTGCGATAGGTTTGAAAAACACCGTGATAGTTCAAACTGATAAATTGACTCTTGCTATAGACAGAGGACTTACTTCAAAAATAGATAAAATTCTCGATAAAATTCCTATCAATATAACCGATCAATCGGCCAGTCAAAGGCACTTTCGTCCTTGGGGATATTATGAAAACTTAAAAGAAGAAGATGGTTTTAAAGTAAAAACTTTACACATATCTCCTAAATCAAGGATTAGCCTTCAATTTAATAATGAAAGATCAGAACATTGGACGGTTTTAAAAGGTGAGGCCAATATAGAGGTTGATGGGAAGCATTTAACTTTAAAAGAAGGCAATTCAATTGATATACCTAAAAAATCTCTGCATCGAATACATAACAATCAGGATTATGTTTTGGAGATACTCGAAGTACAAAAAGGCAGCTACTTAGAGGAAGATGATATAGTGAGAGTAGAAGATGATTACGATAGAATTAAAAACAAATAAAACTATATATTTTCTCAAAGCAGAAGCCTATTTAACTTATAATTAGCATAGTTATTGTGCTATCATTTTAAAATGAAAAAAGCTCTTATCACAGGGGTGACAGGTCAAGATGGATCCTACCTTGCAGAACTTCTTTTAGAAAAAGGCTACCAAGTTTTTGGAATTAAAAGACGATCCTCATCATTCAACACAGAAAGAATAGAACACATATATAAAGATAGGCACTCGAGAAATAATACGTTTCATCTTATTTATGGGGATGTAACTGATTCTCTTAATGTATCTAGAATAATTTCAGAAGTACAACCAGATGAAGTTTACAACCTAGCTGCTCAAAGCCATGTGGCTGTAAGTTTTGAAACTCCTGAATATACTGCAAATGCCGATGGCCTTGGCACACTAAGAGTGCTTGAGGCTATAAAGAGCACATCTCCTCATTCCAAATTTTATCAAGCATCTACTTCTGAACTTTTTGGCGGCTTGACATCTCAATCACTAAATGAAAATTCACCTTTTAACCCAAGATCTCCCTACGCAGTAGCAAAGTTATACTCATACTGGATAACAGTTAACTACAGAGACGCTTATGGCTTGTTTGCATGTAATGGAATATTATTCAATCATGAAAGTCCTAGACGAGGTGAGACTTTTGTAACTAGAAAAATTACGAGAGGTTTAGTTCGTGTTTTTTTAGGATTAGATGAAATGCTATACCTTGGAAATCTAGATGCTCAGAGAGATTGGGGGCACGCCAAAGACTACGTAAATGCTATGTGGTTGATGCTTCAACAAGATAAGCCCGAAGACTTTTGTATATCGACAGGCAAGACAACTACCATTAGGGAATTCATAAAATTAACTGCTTCTAAAATAGGATTTACAATTGACTTTAGAGGTAAAGGTAAAGACGAAGTAGGATATGTCTCAAAAATAACTTCTAAAATCTCAAACATTAAAGAAGGTCAGAAAATAATTACCATTGACCCAACATATTTTCGACCACTTGAGGTTGACGTATTACTTGGAGATTCTAAAAAGGCTAAAGAAAAACTAAATTGGTCTCCGAAATTTACTCTAGATGAAATGTGTGAGGAAATGGTGGCAGAGGATATGATGATTCAAAAGAAATTATTAGAGGATTAGAATGCTAATCATTAAGTATAAACTATGCCTGTGATAGCATTCCTTCCATGCCGCTCTGGTAGTAAAAGGGTTAAAAATAAAAATATCAAATCATTTGCTGGATATAATCTTGGCCTGTTTGAGATAAAAATTAACCAGCTAATTAATTCAAAAAATATATCTAAAATCATTGTTTCTACTGATGTTTGCGAAGTATTGGAATACCTCGAAAAATTTAATCATAAAAAAATTGAAATTGACGAAAGGCCGAAGAAATTCTGCTCAAATACTACGACAACTGATGAATTAATAGAGTATGCCTCAAGTATTCTGCCAAGAGACAACGTTCTTTGGACACATGTAACTTCCCCATTTGTAAACTCATCGGACTATGATTCGATGATAAAAAAATATATAAATAGAGAATCTAATATTTATGACTCACTCATGACTGTAAAAGAAATTAAAAGTTTCATATGGGATTTAAAAAATCCATATAATTATTCTCGAAAGAAGATTAAGTGGCCATTTACACAAAATATTGAGAGTCTTTATGAAATCAATAACGGTGGATTCATAGCCCACAGAGATATTTATGAGAAATATCATGATAGGATCGGCAAAGATCCAGAATATTATATATTAGATTCAATTAGGTCAATAGATATTGATACTCCTGAGCAATTTGATTTCGCAAATAAAATATTTAAAACCATAATGCATGCCTAGTAAGAACATAAAGGTTATACACATTGCTGACTCAGTTACAAAGAAAGCTGGTGGAGTTGGATCAGTAGTAAAAAATTTTCACAATGGATTACTCAAGGCTAATATTCAATCCAGAATAGCAGCTTGCGACTACATCGGAGAGAATACAGAAGAGTATTCTAATTCCTCAAACGGACTTTATGAAATGTTAGTTAAGTTTCAACCAAATATTATCCATATTCATGGGCTTTGGAATACGCGCTTGAGAGAGTGTCTTAAATTTACTAGAGAAAATACCTCTAAATTAATCCTATCGCCTTATGGAATGACTCATCCTTGGGCTCTTAAAAAGTCTAAACTCAAAAAAATATTTTTTAAGTATGCTGTAATAAATTTAAATTCAAAATATATTTCAGCTGTAATATCTGAAAATAAGGAAGAATCTATTCATATTAGTAGTTTTTTTCAAAAGTCAAAAAAAATATTTGTTATAAATAATCCTCTTGAATTATCTGACATACCTGAGATGGAGCAAAACCGTGGCCAGGATTATGTTTATATTGGGCGAATATCAGAGCAAAAGGGTGTTAATAATCTCGTAGAGTTATGGTCTAAGTTAACTCGTAAGAACATTACGAAAGACTCTATCTTGAATATTTATGGTATTGGGTTCGGAAAATACTATGATGAATTTAAAAGAAAGGTTGATGAATCAGTAGGTGTTCGCTTTCACGGTCAAGTCTATGGGAAAGAAAAGTCTAATGTCCTAGCAACAGCAAAGGCACTTATACTCAATTCTGAATTTGAAGGTCAACCAGTAATTGCGCTTGAGGCTATGGCGCATGGATTGCCTGTTATATGTAATGAGAAATGTGGACTTAATAATGAAATTGAAAGCAAGCACTGTTTTTTAGTAAAATCTAGTTTGAATCCTATAGATGAATTCTCGCAAGCCTTTGAAAAAGTTAATAGCTTCGGGGAGAAAGAAAGAGTTGAAATGAAAAATTCTATTCATGAGAATTACAAATCTATTAAAGTGATAGGTGACATCATAAATACTTATAAAAATATTTTGAAGTGAATATTTTTATAAAAAATAAAATTCTATCCCATGCTTTAAGCTATTTGCTAATATAATTTATTTTTTTTTAGTGTATTCATCCCTGATATATTAGAATATCTATATTATGAATGGCTGGGATATAAAAGAATTCTTTGATGAAGTCATATTTGAATTTTATAATTTATATAATTTTATTCACTCAATTAAATATAAAAACAAAATTCGAAGAATAGATTTAGACCTAGATATGGGTGGTGAGTGTAGTCTAATACTTAATGGACCCTCAAGTGCTGATTGTAAGATAAATGACTCTGACGTATATTTTGTTAACTACGGTTTCAAACATAAATGCTTCTCAAAGGTAGAAAAACCGATACTCATCATTGTAGATACTCAACTTACAAAAGATAAATGGGATTATTCTATGATGGATGAAGCAATCAAAATTAATCCATCTGTTAGGTTTATTTTTAATTATAAGTATTTATCCTCAAAAAAATTTAAAGCATCGGTGAAAGATATCAACTGCATTGGCTATATAAATAATTCTAGAATTCCCACAAGATTCAACTGGCAAAAGAAGCTGGTCATGGGCTCTTTTAATTTTGGTGTTGGTGTCGCAGAACAATCTTTATCTCTACTAGCATCTTTAAACTATAAAAAGATCAATGTTTATGGGTTTGATGGCAATAATGTACTTCTGGGTTTAATGAATAAAGACACTCATTTTTATGGCGTCGATGAATCAAAAAAATGGTATGACTCCCAATTTACTGCCAGGGAACTTAGATTTTTATCTTATTTTATAGATAGGAATTACTGGTTAAGCAAGTGTATGGATTATAATAATGTAAAAGTAATTAATCATTCAGATTCGCTTATAACATCTATGTATGATAAAGATAAATTCAAGTCCTTCTAATGATACTAATAGTCGGTAAAGATGGTTTTTTAGGTGCTAACTTATACCTCAGACTTCAGTCATTATCCCAAGATGTTGTTTTCTTGTCTAAAAAAAATCAAGATCATGCCAACAGAAACTGTGAAGTCATAACTTACGAATATTTTTTTAAACATATAGTTGAGTACACTACTAAGATAAAAATAATAGTATATTTACTACCTCCAGATTCTGTTTATGATAATTCAATCAATATTTTAAATTTTGTCATTGATAAAATGTGGATAAAAAATAGAGCCAAATTTATTTATATATCATCAGGAGGCGCTATATATGGTAATACAGAAAATCAACCTATACTAGAAAATCATAAAACCAGTCCTATTGATGATTATGGGCATTCTAAGTTAAGAGAAGAATTAACAATTAGAGATACTGGGGGGAAATATATGCTTAATTGGAATATCCTGAGGCCATCAAATCCGATCGGAAAATATCAAAGTGAATCCCTTCTACTTAAGATTTTTGAGAATAGTTTATCCAAAACTAACATTTATCTCCATGACAGAGGTGAACAAATTAGGGATTTTTTTTCTATAGACGCGCTGATTGATGCAATATTTATTGTAATAAATGATAATAAAAATCAATGTGAGATCTTTAATGTTGGGAGCGGAAAAGGCACAATGATTAAAGATTTTACAAGTGATGTGCTAAAAATATGTGATATGAGTAATGTTGATAGCGTTCTCATTAATAAAAACAAATTATCAATAACAAAGAATATACTTAATTGCAGCAAAATTCATAAAAAACTAGGTTGGAAGGATAATACTTCATTGCACACATCAATACTTGATGCATGGAATCATTTCAAAAAAAACAACTGATTATGATAGTATTTTTTTATAAGGAAGTAGCACAAACATAAAAGTATTACAGTAATGAGAAAGTAATAGATGGTATGATTACTCTATGTAAGAAGGTTCTTAATGAAGATATTAAAAAAAATATTCAATTATTATAAGCGTCAAGGTTTATCAAAAACATTTCTTAAAATTGCAAACTCTATCGGCATGAAACTAGGGATAGTTACTCTTCCGCCATATGAATATATTCAAAATGATATTGAAAATAATTTATATAGATATCTCAAAAAATCTAACCAAGACATAAAGCATATAGTAATTGTTGGTGCACACTATGGGGATGAAGTTAAGCGAATGGCTAAGCTGTACACAGATTGTGTATTTTATCTTTTTGAGCCTTTTGAAAAATATTTTGATTATCTAAATAAAAGATTTAATTCTAATGCAAGAATCAAATTATTTAATATAGCATTATCAGATAAAGCTGGATCTCTTCAATTTTATGATACAAACATAGAAGGTAGTCAATCTATATTGAAACCAGGTAAATTTGCAAAAGACAATTATAATATAGATGTAAATAAAAAATTCCAGGTAAATAGTGATTTACTGGATAACGTCTTAAATGATATTGAAATAGATTGTCTTTGGATTGATGTTCAAGGAGCTGAACTTCAGGTGTTAAAAGGAGCGGGAGAATCTCTATTAAAAACTAAATCAGTATTTATTGAAGTTTCAATAAAAGAAGGCTTATATGACAACGGGGTGATGATGGGTGATTTGGGTCAGTTTCTTGAAAAGTATAATTTCACATTAGTTGGTTTGGGCACTGATCACAGAAATTTAACTGGAAATGCTTTCTATATGAAGGTAAAGGGTGTCTAAAGATGAAAGACTTTAAGGATGGTACTATTGAATATTATCGTCAGGTAAAGCTACATTTAGGAGATAGAGCTAAGATATTAGATTATGGATCTGGGAGAGGCTCTTGGTACTATGAGGATGAAAACACAGAAAGAAGGGAAATACGAACGCTTAAAAAAAGAGGGAATATAGTTGTAGGCGCTGATATAGATGATGTTGTTCTCACAAACCCGACAAATGATGAGAATTATATTATTAATGATGATTGGATTGAAAAAAATCGTGAATCATTTGATCTGATTTCTGCTGATTATGTTCTTGAGCATATTAAAGATCACGAGAAGTTTTTTTTTAATATAAATATATTATTGAAGAAAGGAGGCTATTTTCTTGCCAGAACTCCACACAAGTACTCATACGTTGCTATAGGAAGCAGAATGATTCCAAGATGGTTACATTCTTATACTTTAAAGAGGGCTCAACCCCAAAGAAAAAATATAGATGTGTTTAGAGCTTATTATAAAATAAATACACTTTCCGATGCAGAACTGTTATTTGAAGGCTATAAAGATTACAGCTATCTATTCACCCCTGAGCCTGCTTATTTTGCTGACAGTAAAATTATTAGACCTTTTTTAGATTTTATCCATAGATATTTTCCTAAAGAATTTTCTGCACAATTATTCATCATAAAACAAAAATATTAATGGCATACAATAATTACTCTGGATATCTTACTTTCTCTGGGTTAAGTTTTTCTTCAACAATTTTTATTCAAATAGCTTTGCCTTATTTGATAGCTTCATCTATAGGAGCTGAAGGTTATGCGCAATGGATTTTTTATTTCTCATATTTAACTTTTTTAAATCTTGTGGATTTTGGTGTAATAGCTAATTCTCAACTAAATTTGCTGAAACTGTATAAGGAATCAAATCAAAATTTTTTAATATTTTTAAATAATTCTAGAAATTTTCTGTTCACAAGTTGCATTATTTTTATTTTAATATCTTTTATTATTTTTATTTTTACTTCAAACTTAGCTTTATTCTTTATAAGTATAGGAATTCTTTTTAATAATATTTTAAGATTTAATATAATTGTCCTAAGATCCATGGAGCGCATAGAATACTATTTTTCCTACACTGTATTTTTGAATGTATTAATTGTACTTCTTGTATTTTTTTCTTTTTCAATTGAAAAGAATTTAGTTTTTATATCTGTTTCATATCTGTTGGCACAAACAATAATAATGATAATCAGTTATCTTCATTATTCCTTACTTATTAATAAACTTATGACAACTAGTAATGTAAAAGAATTATTTTTTACAATAACTATAATCCTGCCAAGTGAGTCACTTAAGTTCTGGAAACTTACTGCTCTACAAACTATTAATCAAAATATTGTGATTTTTTTTCTTGGAAATATTACTACTGCTTTTCAGCTAGCTACAATAGGAGTTCTTAGAACAATTGCTAATGTTGGAGTTTGGATTCCAAGTATTATGTCTGCTGCATTGACTCCCAGAGTTACATATTTAGAAAAGATTAATGATCAAAAAAAAATAACTATATTTAAAAAATTCTTTTTTATTGCGATGCTTCTGATTCCAATACCTTATATCCTTATTATTCTATTTTTTGGAGAGGATATACTTAATATTTGGATGGGGAATCTTATTGAATACAATGAAGAAATAATGGTTCTATTATTATTAAGAATGTTTTTTATTGTTACAGGCTATGCAATACAAAATTATGAAACTGCAGTAGAAACACCAAAAGATGCATTTAGGATGGAATTAATAATTGTATCTCTAAGCATTTTATTATTCGCAGTCACCTATTCATTATCTTATAGTCTTAATATTATCTTTGCTTTTTCGTTTTTACTGCCTTATATAATATATTTCATGTATTTATTCTTAAGGAGATATATTTGAATTCAATATTATTGATTCATCTGCCATATATTCTTATACATACTATAGGTTTTCTAATTATGTATAACTATGATAATTATTGTATGTCTGATTTCGGATCAAGAATAGAAGCTTTTGGAACTTGCAGAGAAGGTGTAATCTCAGACAGTCTAGGAATTTGGCTAGCAATGTTAGCTGGTACTCTCATGTATATAAGCTTCTTTTTTACTAAGTGTATATTCAGTTCATCTGTTAGAAATAAAATTGTCCCAGATTTACAAATAACAAACACGTCAACAACTAATTATCCTATAAACTATATTTTTATTTCTGGATTATTAATGCTTCTATTATCTACTTTTCTGCTTGTGATACTAGATACATTAGAATTTAATATATTTAAAATTAGAGGAATAGCATTTATAACGAATATGTTTCTTTCTCATTTGATAATTGCATATGCTTTCATGCAAAGACTAAAAATTGATATTAACGTATGGATTATCTACTTTTTAATTGTAGCTATAGCATTTCTTCTCGCCCCTTCTAAGTATCATATTTTATTTTTCTTACTTAATTTAGGTTATTATCTTTTTCAACAAAATAAAAATCAGTTAAATAAGATTATAATACCTGTAATCTTAGGCATTTTATTTATTATATCTATTTATGTACTTTTTATTTCAGCAAGAGATTACGGAACAACCGCTTTCAGAGATTTATCATATTTCAATGAATATGTACACACAATATTAATTAAAGCATTTGTCCGTATTACACTTTTTGAACCCACGATTCTCACTGCAAGCTATCCTAACCTTCAAGCATTTAGAGAAAGTTCAAGTTTTTTCATAAATCCAATGTCTTTTCATCAGGAAATTCAAATCTATTTTCAAGACTTTTTTGGATATAACCTTGAGAAATTTGGATACGCTACTGGGCTGCCTCTTATTATTTATGCATCATTTAGTTTTGAAGGAGTTATAATATTTTCTTTTTTGACCTGCTTGTTTTTTAATGTATTACACAGATCAATAGCATCTGTATTCAGTTATCCATTGATAATTTTCATCCCTATTTACCTTATTACTATGTTGGATGCTGGAAAGGCAACTATAATATTTTTAATAAGTTTGTATACATTCAAAATTTTGAAAGGAATTAGTAAATGAATAGATAAGACACAAAAGGCTCTTCGCTTGTAATTAATACAAGTTAATCTTGAAGATATTACAAATGCATTCAATAATGGTCTGAATGAACATAAACCAAAAAAAAGATATTATTAACTTAACAGTTATTATACCTACGAAAAATTCTGAAAGTTCACTGGTCATGACCCTTGAATCTGTAAAACATTGCAAAGATGTTCTAGTAGTTGATTCAAATAGTACAGATGATACAAAAAAAATAGTCGATAATTATAAAAGGCGGTATATCAACTTTCAATGGAATAATAAATATCCAAAAAAAAGAGCATGGGTACTTGCTAATATTGATATCGCTACAGATTGGATCCTTATGTTAGATTCTGATGAAATTGTAAATAAAAATTTTCTTGAAGAATTCAATGAGAAAGTAATTAACTCGAAACATAATGCATTTTGGGTTGAATATCATAACTACTTTCTCAATAAATTATTAAAATATGGAATAAAACAAAAAAAATTATCCCTTATGAAAAAAGGTATGGCAACTTATGAAGATTTTGGTGAAAGCGGTTGGACAAAATATGATATGGAGATTCATGAACATCTTGTAGTTAATGGCTCTAAAGGAAAAATGTTCTATAAATTAAATCACTTACAAAATGAGAGCTATGAAAAGATGTTAAATAAACATTACGAATATGCTCAATGGGAAAGTAATCGATATAAATCGTTTAATAAAAATAAATCCACTACATTCAGAGAAAAAATAAAATATAAACTTATAAACAAAGTATTTTTTCCTCATGTATACTTCTTATTTCAATTCATTATTTTTCTTGGTTTTTTAGATGGATTAGCTGGGTACAGATACGCTATCATTAAATTTAGTTACTTTAAAAGAATCTATGAGCTCCTCAAACATCAATAAAAAGATAACCTTAATAACACTATCATTAAATTCAGCAAGAACTATAGCGGATACTCTAGCTTCTGTTTCTTGCCAAGACTATTCCAATATCGAGCATATAATTATAGATGGATGCTCATCAGATTCAACGCAATCAATAATTGAGGAATATGCAAAAAAATCAAATCATGAAGTAAGAATATTTAATCATGCGCCAAAAGGTATATATAATGCTCTAAATTTTGGAATAGAACTATCCACTGGCGAAGTAATAGGCATTATTCACTCAGATGACTATTTTAAAACTGAACATTCTGTAACTGATATTATGAAAAACTTTAAAGAATCAACATTATGTGTATTTGGTAATATAGATATTATAAATAATAATAAAATAGTTAGAAGGTGGATAGATAAATATAAAACGGAGAGTAGAGGATTTTGGTGGGCACCGCCTCATACTGCATCATATATGAATAAAAACTTATACATCAAATATGGAACCTATGATGAGTCATATCATATTTCAGGTGATTATGAATTTTTTTGTAGATTGCCAAGAAATGTTGTTAAAGATTTTCAACACTTCAATGATGCTATAGTGATTCAAAGGATAGGTGGGATAAGTACCTCATTTAAAACTTCGTTCAAAAAGAATTTCGAAGACTTTAAGATATTAAGAAAGTACTCAGGTAAGCCAATTAGAGATTTCGTAAGCAAGAAGATTTCAAAAATTAATCAACTTAGTTATAGCTTTTTAAATAGTGAGAAATAAACTACTAATTACTAATAGACCTCTTAAAGGAGAAAATGATGGGCCTGAAATTATCCTGGATTTACTTTTTCAAGAGTCTGACATTGATAGTTTTGATTTTTGCTATGATTATAAAATTATAAGTTCAGTTTCTGATATTTCACCAAAACTAAAAATACCTTTTTTACATATTCATAAAGAATTATTTTTTTTGTTTAAGAATTATAAAAAATTAAAAGCTTATGAAAAAATAGTTATCTTTTCATATTATTCGTGTCCAATTATTTTTTTTCTAATTAAAATAATGAGACTAGATAGTCCAAGAATAATAGTAATAGGATATGATAGCTACTACAGAGAAAACTTATTAAAGATGAAAAAACAAAAAAAGATTTTCAGTAAATTTTATTTCTACCTTAAATCTATTTTGTTAAGATTTGTAGAATATTTAGCCAGCCTAATAAGTGAAAAGATTTATCTTGTATCCGAGGGGTGTATTAATTTTTCAAGAGCTAAAATTAATCAAAATGGGCAATATCAAAGGTTTCCAATAATACCTAAAATAAATAAAAGTTTGTTCAAGGAGAGTAAGAAATATAATTACAAAGATATATTAATAATAGGACCATTCACTACAGAAATAGATATGATTGATCTCAAAAAAAATTTAATGATAATATCGAGCTTAAAACACATTGAAAATATACACTTCTTTGGTAAAAATTCAACTCAAGCTAAAAATAATTCAAAATATCCAGGTAAAGTGTATGAGTACTTAGATGACTTCGATTCATTTTTCTCGACGAATTCAGACATTATCGTTTATAACAGAATAAACACACCTGGCATTCAGACTAAACTACAAAAAATAGTTATGTATAACAATCTTGTTTTTTGTCATAGCGGAATTGATGTAGGAGATGACCTTAAACCATATTGTTATGATATAACAGAACTGACACACTTAAAGAAAAATCATAGACAAGTCAACCTTGTAGATATAATAAATGCATCAGATAATACATTAAATGTGCTCAAACCGATTGCAAAAGATTTTTAACTTAAAAATATGAATATTTCTATAATTTCTATGCTTAGGTTTCACATCTTTAATCAGGCAGGTGAATTAGAAAAGATTCCCGGTAATAATATCCGACTATATACTGCATGGCCGTCTTCGATAGCAAAAAAGAAACATGACCTTGAGCATATAGACATTAATGGTTTCTGGTTTTTTGGTATACTACTATTTTTATCTCAAAAAATACCTTTGGGTTTTTTGCAATCAACTATTTTAAAACTCATCAATTATAAATTTGCTAGATATGCATTCAAGAAACTATCCCCTAGTGCTGATAAAATTATTTTTTCCAGTACCCACCTTTACCCAAACCTAGTAGCGATAAAGCAACTAAATGCTGAAATAATTATAGATCATGGAAGTCTGCATCCTAAGTACGAAATGGATCTAATGCAGCAGGAAAATAAGAAATATAATTTTAGAACTTCTGGGAATGAATCACGATCTTGGCTTAACTCTTGGTTAAGTAAAGAGTTCGCTGCAGCAGATAAAATATTTGTTTGTTCAGATTTAGCAAAAGATACTTTCATAAAATATGGAGTTAAACCAGATAAAGTTTATGTAAATAGACTAGGTGTAAACTTAAATCAATTTATTGCTCCTTCAATAAGAGACTATAAAATAAAAAGAGAATTAGTAAAGATTCTTTGTGTTGGGGCTGTTGTTCCAAGGAAAGGAATTCATAGATTGATAGATTCTCTAAATGCGATCAAAGATTATAAATTCAAAATAAAATGTGTTGGCGCCTTACCTAAAGATAATTCTCTTAAAAGGATATTAAACAAAAAATATAATAATATATCAATTGACTTAATTGGTCCCGTCGATCAAAGTGAATTAATTAATTATTATTTAGATACTGATTTATTTATATTACCATCAATCTGTGATGGCTTTGGAATGGTAACAACTCAAGCTATGGCATCAAAAACAATATGCTTAATTAGCGAATCAGCTGGCAGTAAAGAGTTGATAAATGATGGTAATAATGGATTTCTAATACCAGATGTCAGAGATAAAAAAGAGTTTGCTAAAATTCTTTCAAAAGTTTTAAAATTATCACCTCTTGAACGAGAAGAGATAGCAAGTAATGCACATAAGACCGTATCAAGTCTATCGGGTTGGACAGAATATGGATTATCAGTTCACAATAACCTAAAAAAAAATGATAAATAAAAGAAAATTTGATCTAGTTATCTTTGATATGGACGGTGTTATTCTAAGATCAGATCTTCTTTATTATGAAATAGCAAAAAAAATAAATTCAGAAATAGATCAAGTTAAATTGTCGACTAGTATTTCTCAGGGAGGGAAAATACTTTTTGAATCAATTTTTGGCAAGGATTATACAGAACAAAATGTTAGTTGGTTTCGTAAAATGCAAGTTAAAAAATTTAACCAAAATCATCATTTATATGATGATATTGTTAATATTATTATGAATGTTTCGAAGACTTATAAATTAGCGATAGTAAGCAATAAGCCAATAACTTGCATCGAAGGTATTCTAAGGCAGATTAATATATACGATTTATTTGATGTTGTTATTGGCAGGGATTCTGGCTTAGCAATTAAGCCTGAACCTGATGGAATAAATCATGTAGTTCAGAGCATCGGCGTGGATAAAAGACGAGTAGTATACCTGGGTGACTCTATATCCGATTATAGAGCATGTGAAAAAGCAGAAATAACCTTTGCTCATTGTAGATATGGATTTGATGCGAGCACAGTTAAATGCGATTATGTGCTATATGAAACAAATCAGATTGAGAGTATTTTAGAGATATGAAGCTACTAGATTGTACATTGAGAGATGCAGGTTACTATAGTAATTGGCATTATACTGATTCTGACATACAGCAATACTGTGAAATTATTAATGATTTAAAAATTGATATTATAGAAATAGGCTATAGAAATTCACCTGCAGAAGTTTACAGAGGAAGTTTATATTATTGTCCATCCATTGTTCTTAAGAAATTTGATCAGATTCTTGATAAGGCTGTAGAAAAATATTTAATGGTTGATTTTAAATGTATGACTAATCATGACGAAAATATAAGAAGAATTAAATCTGTTAAAGATTATATTAATGGCATACGCATAGCAGTTGATGCTAGTCAAACAAAAGGTCTAAATAATTTTTTAAAGTCTCTAGCTAGACTTGGTTTAAAAGTATCCATAAATTTAATGTATGGCCATAAATATCTTAGTGATGAGCTTTCTTTTGATGAAATAAAAAAAGAAATAGATATCAATCGTATTGAAATACTCTCAATTGTTGATTCATATGGCTGTCTGCTGCCAGATGATGTTAGATTATTAATGAAAAAAGCAAGTGAATGTTTTCCTAGTACTTTGTTAGGCTATCATGGGCACAATAATCTAAATTTAGCATTATCTAATTCTATTGCAGCAATTGAATCTGGTGCGGAAGTAGTGGACAGTACACTTGGTGGACTTGGTAGGGGTGCAGGTAACCTTAGGACTGAAGATTCTGTCCTGTCTTTAAACCATTATCATAGAAAAATGTGTGACAGTACCATCAAGGGCTTATGTTTAAGTCATGAGATGATGAATAAATTCAAAAAAATGTATATATGGGGACCTGAAATACCATATGCAATAGCTGCAATGAAAAAAATTCCTCAGCAGGTTGTTATGGACCTGATGAACTTAAAAAGGCTGTCATATTTAGAAGTTATAGATACATATATAAATCGATTACCAAAAACATCACCAAAATCAATAAGCAAGAAAGTGAAAATAGAAAATAAAAAAGAGTCTTGTATGATTGTAGCTGGTCATGATGAAATGTTACTCACTCAAGATATGATTGATTATCTTTTAAAAAGTTACAATTTTAAACAAATAATTCTTTGCGGTAAACATGCAGTTGAACTATACAATGACCTGAATGTAGATAAGATACTTATTCTTCCCGGTACAGAGGCAGACCTCTTTTCAAAAACTGAAAGCCAAACAGTTTTACAACTTAAGCCTTATAGTAAAAAAAATAACTTTAATTCAACTGAAGTTCAGAGGACCCTCAACAACCCTCTAGAGATAGCAGCAGAATATATTTTAAAGAAAGATATTAGTACTGTATTTACATATGGATTCTCTGGAGATGATAGTGTGTCGTTGACCAATGAAACAGAAAATGAATTTAGATTATTGAAAGAAAAAAATATCAATATTATTTCTCTAACTCCAACATCTTATAATATTGATAAATATTCCTTATATTCAGAGATGGAATAGAATGTTTTATAGGGTATAATTATTTGAATGCAGAACAACGAGCTAAAGATAGACTGGATTGATTTTTTTAGATTTATCTGGTCTAAAAAGATTCTTATTATAGTAGTAATTTTTCTGGGGATGATTGGTGGCATACATCAATCATCAGACGTTATCAAATACACTGTAAAGCTACCTTATACAAATTACTATGCGTGGCAAACAGAAGATTTGATAAACCAGACTAGTGGAAGATGGAGATCTAGTATTGCTAAAAATCTATCTTTAAAACCTTATAAAATTAAATATCTTATTGACAATAATATACACGGATTCTTAATTCATGAAACTAATAAGCCAAAGAAAGTAATTGAGTACATACAAGAACTGAATAGTATCTCTAAATTATTTGCTGCGAAAGGCTATCAAAAAGAGCTATCAGTGTTAAGAACTTATGATGCATATTCTAGTGAAGTAAAAAAAACTGAATACTATGCAGAAAAGATTAGTGGCTCAGTGAATTTGATTAAACAATATGAGTCTGGGATAGATATTGCTTTTCAAGTTCATCATCCTGATTTACTTCCTTTTCTTAATAAAGAAATCGGAATAGTAAGTGATAAAAATCAGAAACTGAGAACAGTAGTTTTTTATGTTTTTATCTCATTTTTCATTCTCTCTCTCTATTTATTTATAACCTATCTAAGAAAGAAAACGTAACTTGTTAGATAAAATAAAAAATAATTATCATAGTTATCTAAATATTCTCTTTTCATTATTTATAGTTTTTAATTTTATAAATAGAGACTTTTCTTATATATTCTTATTAGTTTTAATTTTTTTGTCTCTTATCCTTTGTTTTAAATATAAAATTAAATTATCTTCAATGGATAATAATATACTTATTTTAATATTATTGTTCATATCATGGTTGGGACTTGCGGTATACGTGCATGATGCCAACTTAAGATTTATAGATGATTACATGAGACTTATTTATTTATTTCCTCTATTCTATATATTTTCAAATTGCAAAGTTAGCTTAGAAAATGAATTTATTAAAGTAATTAAAATCTCATCAGTATGTGCAGTACTTCATTTTATTTACACATATTATTATGTTGAATATGAAAGATACGGCGGCACATCAAGTATAGTCATCACATACTCCTATTTGTTAGCTACTATGATGATACTAAGCATCTTTTTCTTCTTTAAAGGGTTAAATAAATCTCCTGATTATTTTTTAATATTTTCCTCCTTAGCTTTTTTTTTAATATATGTACAAACTGGAACTAAAGGATTGATACCCGGAATAATCATATGTATTCTTTTAATACTCTATTGGTTTAGACCAAAAAAAACTATTATTTTTAGTATATTTCTACCATTAGTTTATATCTATTCTATTTCTGATATCTCGCATAGAATGCAACAGACCATAGCTTTCATTGAAATTTATACCTCATCCGACACAGATATAAAAAATTCTAAAGCAGTCTACAGAGGTGATGAATCCACATACACAAGGATTAAGCTTATTGAATATGGGATAGATATTATAAAGGAAAAACCATTATTGGGTTTAGGTCCTCAAAGACTTGAAAAAGACCTATATTCAAAAATGAAAGATTATAATATGAGAACAACAATAAAATTTGGGCATCTACATAATGATTTTATAGATATTGCTGTTAAATTTGGAATACCTTCGCTTTTACTTCTTATATTAATATATTTTCTACTAGCAAAAAAATTTATGGAAGATAAAAACCAAGCATGTTTACTTATACTAGTAATGTTCATTATAGGTCAAATGACACAGTCTCATTTCACGCATAATCAGTCCATTGTATTTTTTATCACAACATTATTTTGTTTATCTGGTCAAATGAAATCAACATTAAAAGGAAAAGTCACAAAATAAAATTGAATATGATATATTGAGGTTTATTCTAAATTCTAAAATTTTACAGTACAGCAAAGGAAAAAGGTATGTCTTTTACTGAAACCAAAAAATGCCATGTATCTTGCAATTCACACTTAAACTTAGAAAATATGTCAGCAAATACTGAAAAAGTATATCAGACGCTATTAAAAAATAAATGAACGCATTAATATTTGGTATATCTGGTCAGGATGGATTTTATCTTACAAGATACCTACTATCCAAAAACTATGTTATCTATGGTGTAACAAGAGACAAGAGTAATCAAAACATGAGAAGATTTGATAATTATTATCAGTCAAACTTAGGTAAGAAGATTAATATTATAGAACAGACTAATTATTCACTTGAAGAAATAAAAAAACTAATTAATAGGACAAAACCTGATCACATTTACCATCTTTCAGGGCAATCTAATATTCAAATGTCTTTTGAAACATCTAATGAGACATTTACATCATTTGTCGAACCATTCAGTAATATTCTCGAGACTGTTGCTCAGATTAACAAGGATATAAAAATATTTAATCCTATGTCTTCAGATTGTTTTTCCAACATAGGAAATAAAAGTATAAATATTAATACTCAACTCGAGGATAATTCACCATACTCTAAATCCAAGAACTTCATGTATAAATTATGTAAGAAGTACGAACTCTCCCACAATATCAATATAAAAAATGCATTCTTATTTAACCATGAGTCTCACTTACGAGAAAATAAGTATGTTCTAAAAAAGATATGTAATTATTTGTTTGAGAAAAGGTTTGAGAAAAACGAGAAACTTATACTTGGAAATATTGATATTGTAAGAAATTGGGGGCTTGCCGAAGAATTTGTGAAGGGTTTTTATCTTCTCATGAAAAGTGATGCAAAAGAAACAATAATATGTAGTCCAAATAGTTACTCCATAAGAGATCTATTGGAATATTCTTTTACAAAATATAATCTTGACTACAACAAATACGTTGATATCAGTGAAAAATATATCAGAAAAGGTGATGTAAAATATAAAATAGCTAACTCATCCGACATAAAAGAAAAGCTAAATTGGTCTCCAAAATGTGATGCAATGTGTGTAATTGATTACCTTCTGTCTGATAAAGAATTATTTAAATATAGCTATAAAAGTAATATAGGTTTATAATGTGCGTATTTTTTATTTCTAAATATCTTGCTAAACTGAGTTGCGATGCAAAAAGATAAAGTATCAACAATTATTTATGAACCTGACAAAGGAATGTATGGTGCTCTATCAGAATATGATTACAGTGTAATTCTTCCTTGGCATTGTAAAGAATTCTTTTTGTCAAATAAAAAACTTAAAGATGAAAAGCTAATTTTTCCTCTACCTATTCCAGAAATAATTACGGTTAAATAATAACATGCATAATGAAAGTAATATATTCGTTGCAGGTCATAAAGGTCTAGTTGGCTCTTCAATAGTTCGTAAACTTAAAAAAATGGGTTATAAAAACATTATTACTCAAAATAGAAATCAACTGGATCTTATGGACACTAGTCAGGTAAATAATTTTTTCAAAAATAATAGCATTGATTATGTTTTTGATGCTGCTGCTAGAGTTGGAGGTATTCATGCTAATGATCACTATTCTGCAGAATTTATATACGAAAATACATTACTGCAAATGAATCTTATCCACTATTCTAATTTATACAAAATAAAGAAGTTTATTTTCTTAGGCTCTGCTTGTATATATCCTAAGTATGCTGAAACTCCTGTAAAAGAAGATGCCCTGCTAAAAGGTGAACTTGAACCAACAAATGAGGCATACGCTATTTCAAAAATTCATGGAATCCATATGTTAAAGGCATATAACAAACAATATGGTATGAAAGGAGTCTCTCTTATGCCCGCTAATTTATATGGACCAAATGATAACTATCATCCTGATAATGGACATGTTATACCATCATTGATTCATAAGCTTCATAATCAGAATGATAAGGTCATTTGTTGGGGTGATGGAAGTCCAAGAAGAGAGTTTTTGTATGTTGATGATTTAGCAGAAGCTTGTATCTTTGCCGCAGATCATTACAGCAATGCAGAGCTTATAAATGTTGGCTCAGGACATGATATTAGTATAAAAGAATTAGTTAAGTTACTTGTTGAGATAATTGATTTTAAAGGAGAGATTTCTTGGGATAGTACTAAGCCAAATGGTACGCCAAAAAGACCTTTAGATTATACACAGATTCAATCATTAGGATGGGAACCTAAATACTCTCTCAGAGAGGGTTTGAAAAAATCCTATGAATGGTACAAGGAGAATATTGATTTGGTGCGTACAAAATAGCAGACTAAATTGTCTTCCTGGAGCTAGTCGGGATCGAACCGACGACCTCCTGCTTGCAAAGCAGATGCTCTCCCAGCTGAGCTATAGCCCCTAAAACAATGTAAGAAGTGTATTATCTATAGATCAAATATTCAACAAAAATCATTCTGCTTAAGTTCTGTTCTTTTATTCATGAAAGTTGTGTATTAACCATTATTAGAAGAGTACTTGATTATGTTTCTTGGGACTCATTATTACAGAAATTATAAATATGCTCTAAAATGTGCATATATACAGCGAACTTTTATTGTCTAAATTGCTAATCTTCAATTTTACTAACTAAATTACAATTGTAATGTTGGCATGTATATTGCACTAATATAAATAATTAGCATACTCGTGACTGACTTGCGTTTCCTCATTCACCCCTTAAGTCGGTCACGGGGCGCCCCTTCGTATGGCTGGTATTACTCCTATAATCCCCTTAATACCAGCCACACTGTATTATTTGTGACATATCCTGTCCATATACGTGCTATGATGAGAGCCACAATACTAGGACGTTTATGAGAGTTGTAAATTTTAATTATCTTAAAGAAGCATATGAACTACTTCAAGCAAATGGCACTAGATTATCCAATAAAAGACTTAGAAGAATGGCGTACCTCGATGTTCATCATAGTAATTACACCACTTACACTTTATACAATAGTTATAAAAAAATTGTCAATAGCGAAGCGGCAAATAATCAACTTATGGTATTAGTAATAGTTATAGGCTTAATAACAGCTTCAATGCTTTTCGTATTCACATAGTACCGACTATTCTACGAAAATTTCAATTTTTTCTGAAAACAAAGGTTCCTCATGGGGTACATGCATATAATCTCCAAAAAGGAGTTGAAGCGAGTGTTTTCCTTTGGGCAAGTCTATAACTGTTTCAGTTTGTCCTTTGCCAAAATGTAAATGATTTTTATCAGCAGGGATAGGCATCTTCATATCTGGTAGCTTTTCTATATTTATTAAAAGATGATGATGACCAGACATTGGCTTATCTACACCTGCGGGGATAATATTCATTCCTTTAATTCCAAATTTTATCGTGATAGGACTTGTGACAGTTTCTTTATTAGTAGGACTAACAAAGAATACTCTTTTATCTTCATTAGAATAATGACGATCATAACTATATGCGAGAGGTACAAAAAATAAAGTTATACATATTAGAAATAATTTCATTTGAGCGACAACGCTTATTAATTTGATAACAATAAATTAGCATTATATAACAAATATTGCATCATTTTGTGCGGATTGAGGCTTCTATTGGGATGTCTGTTCTTGGACTACGTATATCTATGCAAGATATATACTAGCACTAATTTGATGTTGTTATGAAAATGACTTTCCGTGGGTCAGGGTGGACTCGAACCACCGACCTCACCCTTATCAGGGGTGCGCTCTAACCAACTGAGCTACAGACCCA
>MDTG01445817.1_pt1 | contig 23107 bp, 17 predicted proteins | sample 811421 | NCBI WGS metagenome assembly MDTG01 (sample SAMN05326645, study PRJNA326480) | marine metagenome | isolation source: seawater | place: Pacific Ocean: South East | collected 2011
AATAGCGAAGATTGGTCAGGAACTTTCTCCGCATTTCCTTTATCCACAGAAGGGGTACTTGGAGCTGCACAGTGGGAAGCGTCAACTTTAATACCACAAGCAAGCCAGAGAAATCTGTATAGTTATAATAAAAATGGAACTCCCCCTGAAGGTATTGAATTCACTACATCATCCATATCAGCTTCTCAAAAATCAGTTATAGGAGCACAAGCAGATAAAATAATTGGATATATACGGGGAATACAAGTTCCATCAAGTACCCAGGCGGGTGAAGTAAAAAATGGAGGTTCTTTTAGAAATAGAAGCACCCTTCTCGGTGACATCGTTCATTCCACTCCAGTTGCCGTGACTCGAAATCAGGCTAGCCCACCTTTTAACCAACTGCCTGGAATTGAGGGTGACAGCTATCAAGCATTTTTGAGTACTAAATCTGGAATTTTGGAAACCGTATTCGTGGGAAGTAATAACGGAATTCTTCATGCATTCAACGCTAACACTGGCGAAGAAATAATGGGTTATATTCCTGAGGGAATTTTTAATAAGCTTTCAATTCTCACTGATACAACATATGACCACGCCTTCTTTGTAGACGGGGTTTTAGCGGCCGGGGACGTTTTTTTAAACGGGGTTTGGAAAACCGTATTAATTGGTAGTCTTGGCAGAGGGGGCAATACCATTTTTGCGATTGATGTTACAGATATGTCTAATTTCGATGAGACAAAAATTTTATGGGAATTTTCGCATCCTGAGCTTGGTATAATCTTAGGCAAACCTCAAATAGTTCGATTATTAAATGGGAAATGGTCAGTTATTGCAGGGAATGGTTATAACTCAGCATCAGAAAAGCCAGAGCTTTTTATAATTGATATTGAGACAGGGAATCTTACAAAAAAAATTACAGCGGGTGACGGACTATTAGCTGGCAATAATGGTCTATCCACTCCATTAGTAGTTGATACGAACGGCGATTTTATTTCAGACTTAATCTACGCTGGAGATCTAAAAGGTAACCTTTGGAAATTTAATCTAAACTCAAGCTCTCCAGACTCCTGGAATACGGCATTTGCAGGCTCACCACTCTATACAGCTTTAGGACCCTCGGGGGCTGCGCAACCAATAACATCTAAACCGGTAATCGCTAACCATCCTGAAGGTGGTTTTATGGTGGTCTTTGGAACAGGAAGATTTTTTACTCAGGGAGACGAAATCATCCCAGCGGAAGGACCAAATATAAACACTCTTTATGGTATAAGAGATTTAGGAGCCTCTGTACCTTCAGTAGGTTCGAGGAATCTTCCTCCGAACACACAACCTGATGTCATTTTACAACCACAATCAATTGTAACTGAAGAAATCGAAGTATCATCAGGTGTTACAAATACAATAAGAATCATCTCTAATAATTCTATAGATTTTAAAGGGAGTGGAGGAAAAGCTCCGCAACAAGGATGGTATATGGATCTCATCTCCCCAACAAACGGATCGGAGGGAGAAAGAGTCATCGCGGATCCACAACTAAGGAATGTTAATAGTTCAACCTCTGTTCTATTTAATACATTCGTGCCCGGGGGATCATGCGAAAGCATTGGAGGATTTTCAGCATTAATGGTGTTCGATGCAATAACCGGAAGTCGTACCTCATTCTCTGTATTCGACCTGAATAATGACGGAGAGGTAACCGACAATGACAAAGAATCAAGCACTGGCTTAGCAGTTAACGGTCGTATTAACAGACAGTCTGTCTCAGCCGTAACAGTGGTGTCCAGCGGAGATGCCACAGAAAGTTTTGTAGTCGAGTCAAGCACTCAATCTGTAAGCCCCTCCATAAGCACAGTAGCAGGATCGACGATAAGTCTTGGCCGCCAATCTTGGAGACAAATACAATGATTCGATATAAACTGCAAAAAAAGTTCTTGTTAAAGCTATTAAGTGTTTTCTTCCTTTTAATCAGTTTTTCTGCCGTATGTTATGAACCTTATAAACAGACAAAAAAAAATAATCAAAAGGAAAAATTAGAGCTAGGAAGAGTTACGGGCAGCCTACCAGATGGCTTGTCTCTTGAGTTTGGTAGCGATATTATTATAAAAAATCAGTTGGAAGGACGAATTCAAAGGGTCGATAGAAAAAATAAACAGATAGTAATAAATGATGATGTTTTTATCTGCGATAACAAAGTCAAATTTTCATCAAGCAATCAGAAAAGAATACGGTTTAGAAACCTTAAAAAAGATATGCTGGTTCAATTAGATTTCGAAATATCGCCCGAAGGACTGCTCGCCAAACGCATTCATATTCAAACTAAAATGAAGAATAATGATAAAAAAAATACTCAATCGAATAAACGCGAAAATACGGATAGGTCCAAATCAAGTTACGGTTCATAATAAAATGATTATGCAAAGTTTTAATAAAAAATCGATGGGATTTACTTTGATAGAACTTATGATTGTTGTAGCGATAATCGCTTTTTTGGCATCAATAGCACTTCCTTCTTATCGTAATTTTGTGGTTAGAGCCAGTAGAGCTGAAGCAGTTGCAGATCTGTCTGAACTAGCGAGTTGGCTTGAGCGGCAATACACTATATTTGGCTCATATGATAACGCATCTATGCCAAGTTTACCCTTCTCTAATTCTCCTAGGACAGGAAATGCTAAATATACAATTACCCTAACCTCAACAAGTTCTTCAACTTATTTGCTTACATCAACCCCAACTGGGGGACAACTTGCTGATGATATCACTTGCGGAACACTCACCCTAAGCAACACATCAAGAAAATGTATTATCGGAAGCTCAGGCAGTATTTGCAGTGACGATGCATCAAGCACCCAAAGGGAAAAAGTAAGTCAATGCTTTAATGCACGTTAACTTATAGTACTCCTAGAATCCAACCCTCTAAAACAACCAATTGCTTTTCACTTTCAGTTAACATAGGGTTAAAATAGTAATTTAAAAGTCCTCGTTTATCTGTATCTCTCAACCAAGCACTTACCACAAACGCATCATGCTGATCATCAGAACGCTTGCTTTTATCATATCTTTTTCTAAATAAAGAAGGGAAAATTTCAGCTACCACATTTTTACCTGGCTTGACGACAAATCCATCAAAAGGCCAGAAATGGGTTCGATTTCTTATTTCTACATCTTGAATAATCTCGTAAATCCATGGTATTCCAGCATGAGTCGATTTCGCCACAGAACCTTGCACATCAAAATGAAATACACTCTTAGCCGCAGGCATCCATTTTTCTGTCAACCGATACTCATTAGCTTTACCTGGAGAGCCTACTTTCTGACGCGCCTCTTCAACCGTGACAGTATCAAGACTTGTTTTCCATGTCTCAGCGACAAAAGCAAGCATTCGATACCAACTGTCTAATTTATTTTTTTTAAAAAAATCATAGGGAAAAGAAAGACCATGATCTATACCGATAATTGTTTTATCTTTAGACTTGAGTATTTCTTTGAAACAACCAGTAAGTTCTTTTCGACACCAATTTTTTATGCCTTTTTTAGGAGGGTTAATGCTTCTAGGGCTGCTGTCAGGGTCAGATGTATATATTTGCAATTGAGCTAATCTTGATAAGGCGGTCTTTGCTCCTGAGTAATCTATTCCTATGTAATTGTTAAACTTGAGATCTGCCATTAAGATATCTTAGCAAATTAAAAAAAAATCTGTACATAAAATTAGACTTACCATTATTAAAAAATTACTATTTAATAATTCTCATCATATTATAGGCCTTTTTAATTACTATGTTTTCGTTCAGTTCAACGCTCTTAATTCTAGTATTTTTATTTCAATACCAGCACCTGTACGCATGCATGATAGACGATGATTGCAGTCAAAGTGAACAGTGCTTCAAAAGAGAAAAAAATGCTTATGGAATATGCATAAGATTAGCTGATACAAAAAACAATAAAAGAAACAGTGGTAAGCAACCTAAGATCCTAGAAATAGAGGGGAAACAGCAAGCAATTGACTTTTTTGGAACACCTGAGGAGAACTTAAGGTCTATATCACCTGACGGGAAGATTGGACGTAATTGTCATTCGACAGAGGACTGCGACCCTACCGAAGAGTGTGTTATTGCTGGATTCGAAGGCAGATGTCTTCAACTAAAATAAATTATTTTCTAAAAATATAATTTCTTTTTTTCTCGTTAATCTCGTCTTGGCAATAAAAACCCGATGACCCTAAAAAATTAATAAGGTCTTTTTTATGCAAATTCAACACATTCTTTTCGATTTCTATCAGAATTGTATCAACATTTGTCAAAGTAGATGCCGCCCCTTTAAGAACAAGTGGTTCAAGCCCATCAACATCAATCTTGAGGTAAGTAGGCCTAGGGAGATCAAATTCAGAGATCAAATGATCTAGTGAATACGAAAAAATTGGTTGTTTAAATTCAATTTCTTGGTCATTGCTTAGAATACAAGCGACTTGATCAAGAGAATTACCGCCAGCGCCTGCCGAAAAATTCTTCATAGACAAATACGTTTGCTCATTAGTATCTGACAAAGCTAAGCAAAAGGCTTTGATATTTTTGAAATTGTTGGTTTTAATGTTTTCGATCAAAAGCCCAAAACTCAGGGCATTGGGTTCAAATGAAAACACTTCAATTTCAGGTTTAAGGCAAGCGTAAAGAGAATAAATTCCAGATGCAGCCCCGATATCGTAAAAAATATCACCGGATTTCATCGTCCCAATCCATTCTAAGGTCTCAGGTTCATCTTTAAAGAAATGATAGGCCGCACTTGCTACATGAGGACTTCTATTTTTATTAACTTTTAGTCGTCCTAAGGAGGTTTCAATTACTGATAAATCATCATTTGTTAATTTTTCAACTAATCTTGCAATCGTACGCTGTCTCTGACGCTTGCTTTGCAGGATGCCAAAACCATTGATTAGTTTTTCGAGAATATTTGCAACTTGCCTACTCAATGTTAGTCGTCCAAAAATCAGCCTTATATAGCAACCCTGTCAATCGGAATTTTACCAGAAGAAAAATCATCAAAAAAATCGTCAAACGTTACATCCACTTTTACAGATAAATCTTTTTCATCAAGAATGCTGTAAACAATTTCATTCTGAACTCGAATATTTTGGTAAATTATTCCCCCTTCGGGGCCTCCACCCTCAATGTGGGTTTCTATCCCCGTTGAAATGCCATATTCACCTGCTTTTCTTATTTTTGATAACTCCGTTTTATTTTTTTCGACATATTTTTCGTAAATCCGCTGCTCCCCTCTGATTACAAGTGTCGATGTAGGGTGATAGTGGCGATGAAAGAAGCATTTTTGATTTGGTTCAAAGCGAAACAGCATTTCAATTATTTTAGTATCACGATCCACATTCAGTAACTTGTAGTCAAACCCTTCGTAATTACTCATTTTTTTCCAAATAACATTATTCGACCATAAATTATCGCAACCACTCATTGTCATTAAATTTCTCTTTTTATTATTTTTATTTTATCGTGAATCGAGTTCTGAATATTCTCTTCTATCGTATCCAGTATATAATTGCCTCGGTCGGCCTATTCTTTGGCTCGGATCCTCAATCATCTCATTCCATTGAGCAACCCAGCCAACCGTTCTTGCCAAGGCAAATAGAGCGGTAAACATTGTAGTGGGAAAGCCCATAGCCTTAAGCGTTATGCCCGAATAAAAATCAATATTTGGGTATAATTTTTTTTCCACAAAATAGTCGTCGTTTAAAGCTATCTTTTCCAGTTCTAATGCTACTTGAAGCAAAGGATCATCAACAATTCCTAACTCTTTTAGAACCTCATGGCAAGTTGCCTGCATGACCTTTGCCCTAGGATCATAATTTTTATACACCCTATGACCGAAACCCATCAGCCTAAAAGGATCATTTTTATCTTTAGCTTTTTTTATGAATTCAGGTATTTTATCAACAGAGCCTATTTCCATGAGCATATTTAAAGCCGCCTCATTTGCCCCTCCATGAGCAGGCCCCCATAAGCAGGCGATTCCAGCCGCTATTGCAGCAAATGGGTTGGCACCGGATGAACTAGCAAGCCTAACGGTTGAAGTAGAAGCATTTTGCTCATGGTCAGCATGGAGAATGAAGATCTTATCTAGTGCTCTAGCTATCGTCGGAGATACTCGATTTTTTGCAGCAGGAACAGCAAAACACATATTCAAAAAATTAGCGGTATAGTCAAGCTCATTATCTGGATATACGAAGGGTTGACCTTGCGAGAACTTAAAAGCCATAGCGGCTATCGTTGGCATTTTGGCAATTAATCTGCGACCAGCGATCATTCTCTGATGAGGGTCATTCACGTCGGTAGAATCGTGATAGAAAGCTGATAAAGCCCCTACCACACCGCACATTATCGCCATCGGATGTGCATCACTTCTAAAACCATTGTAAAACTTAATTAATTGCTCATGCACCATAGTATGGTGTGTTATAGCCAGTTCGAATTCATTGTATTCCTCTTTTGTAGGCAACTCACCGTTTAATAGTAGGAAAGCTGTTTCCACAAAGTTGCTTTTTTCTGCCAATTCATCTATGGGATAGCCTCGATACAAAAGAATGCCTTTTTCTCCATCTATGTAAGTGATTTTCGATTCACAACTAGCTGTAGACGTAAAACCAGGATCATAGGTAAACCGACCCGTTTCACCGTAAAGAGAGGAAATATCGATTACGCTCGGACCTAAAGTACCGTCTTTTAATTTGAAGTCATAATTGCCGTCTCTAATACTCAATCCGGCTGTATTTAAATTTTCTTTTTTACTCACACTAATTTTGCCTTTATATCTGATGATCTTAATACCTTTAATTTTAGTTTTTCTAAAAAGGGAAACCAAGATTTTTTTTTTAAATTTTCATTTTCCAATTTCCATAAATATGAAAAAAATTAATATTTTCATGATTTTAAAGAATTAATCTAATTATCTTATTAATAGACCGCATCCTTTATATTTTGAAGATCTGGGGTTTAGATGCGCAATATTCTCTTTTTTAAGTCCTCAAGAGTTAAGATGACCGATGGAATTAAAAATAAAATAATAAAGGTCGCAAATGCAATTCCAAAAACCATAGTAATAGCCATAGGGATCAAAAATTGTGCTTGTAAACTTTTTTCAAATAAAAGAGGGGTCAAGCCCCCTATAGTTGTAGCTGAGGTCAAGAGAACAGCTCTTAATCTATCGCAACTACCATTAACTACTGCATCTTCAAGTGATTCATGTTCAGCTCTTTCATCTATCCTTCGCACTAGCACTATAGAGTCATTTATCAATATTCCAGAAAGCCCCAATATTGCAAAAAAGCTTAGTATGGTGAGGTCAAAACCCAGCACTAAATGACCAAAAACTGTTCCAATCAAACCAAAAGGAATAACAGAAATAACAACCAATGGTCTACTATAACTCGAGAAAACCCAAGCAAGTATAATATATATTAAGATTAGTCCTAATATTGCTCCTTTACTCATATCATCAGATGTCTCTTTTTGCTCCCTCGCTCGACCATCGTATCTCAATTTCACATTTTTCGAATTAACGATATCGTTCAATCCATCCTTAATCAAAGCGTCTTGAATAAAGTCAAGTCTCGTAACAGATTCATCGATATCCGCGGTTATCGAAACCTCTTTTACAGCATTTTCTCTTTTGATTCTTAAAAAACCGCTTTCTTGCTTTAAATCAACTACTGTTTGTAAATTGCTAATCGCTCCATCAGGACTTTTGAGATAAATATTTTGAAGGAAATCATTTTCTATATTTTGTGGTTTGAGTTTTACTTTTACGTTAACTTCCTCATCTAATCTTGTAAATCTTGTCGCGACAACACCATCAATATGGCTTCTAACTTGGTTTGCAACAGTGCTTGTTGAGTACCCCATCGATAAACCTCGCTCGGAAACTGAAACCAAGATTTCTGGCTTCCCGAATGGTAAATCATCATCTACATTTGAAATTCCTGGATAACGCTTTATTAGATCGGCAACTTGTATAGCGATATTTTTCAATTCACGTGTTTCTATTTCGGAAGCGCCAGCTATCCGTATATCAAGATCACCCCCTGGAGGACCTGACCTCTGACCAACAAACGTCAGATTATCAACACCCTTCAGAGAACCGGTTTGATTTCTCCATTCACTAATCAACTTATCTGATTTAAAATTTCTTTTATCAGACGAGATTAATTCAACGACTACCCCGCCTAAGACAGCCGTACTATTCGAGCCTTGATTATTATTACCTACATTTGCTCCGACTATACCTAAAGACATCTTTAAAACATCAGATTGATAACCCATTGTCGCAACAGCTTCCGATAACGATTTTTCTAATTTTAAAACAGCAGACTTAGTCTCTTCCCTTGAAGAACCGGGTAGCATTTTTAGATTTGCATAAATCATATTCGGCTCAGGCGAAGGAAAAAACTGATAACCAACTCTTCCTCCAAGAATCAAAGAAAATGACAAAATGAATAAAGATATTGAGATGGCAATGGTTGAGTATCGATTAGCTACAGATGTCTTTACCCAAAATTTAAACTTATTGTTTTTAAATTGTTGAAATCTTTTATTGTTATTATTAGCAATGTCGGTAAGAACAGACTTATATTCCGGTTTTTTAAAACTATTTCCCAAGTGAAAGGGTAAAACCAAGAAGCATTCTATTAAGCTAGCGATTAAAACAGTAACTACTACAAAAGGAATGGCTGAGATAATTTGTCCCATTATTCCAGAAATCATAAACAAAGGAATAAAGGCGGCAATAGTAGTCAAAGTAGAGCTGACCACCGGGACAGCCATACTAGAGGCCCCTAAAATAGCAGCATCCATCGGTTCAAATCCACTGCTACTATGATAATCAGCATGCTCCCCCACAACTATTGCATCATCTACCACTATACCAATAGCCATTATCATTCCAAAAAGACTAACCATATTAACGGTTTGATCGCTTATTTGCATCATTGCAAGGGTAGCCAATAGTGATGCAGGAATTCCAACCGCAATCCAGATTGCCACTCTGAATCGCATAAATAGAAATAAAACAATTGATACCAAAAAAAGACCACTGATACCATTGAAAATCAGTAAATCAATTCTCTCTTTTATACTTTCGGCCTTGACATCATACTCTTCCAAATTAATGTTGTTGGGCACCATGCTTCGTAAATTAATTAATTCTTTTTTTACAAGTTCAGAGATTTTGAGAGCATCGGTCTTACTTGAACGCTGAATATCAATCTCAATTGCCGGAAATCCATTTCTAAAGTATTGGACAGCATCATCCTGAACCGATTCTGAAACCCTCGCTAAATTTTTTAAGAAAAGCTTCTGTCCTCCAGGCAGGGATTTTACTTCTAATTCTTCAAAATCTTTTGCTCGATTCTTTTGCCCAACACTTCTGATTTGTTTTTGTCCTCCTGAGATTTCTCCCGCTGGCATATCAATCGATAACATTTGCAATCTGTCAGCAATTTCATTAATCGATAACTTATATTTATAAATTGAACCTGGAGTAATCTCGACTAGAACCTGATCTTTTCTTAAACCTCTTAAAGTAACATTTTCAACTCCTAGGGCGAGAAACCGGTCTCTAATTGACTTTGCGTTTTTTTTAACCTCTCTTTCTGTAGCGTCGCCCCATACGACTAACTTAGATACTGTCTCATATCTATGCACTTTTCTTATCACAGGTCTTTCACTTTCGGAAGGTAATGTCTTTAACTGACTTATTGCAGACTCAACTTCTGATAAAGCCAATTGCATATCATGATTTGCAACGAATTCAATTGTAGTGGAAGCTAATCCCTCGTACGAGACTGAGCTTATATTTTTTACACCATTTAAAAAACGCACAGAAGGTTCAATAGCTTGTACGATAGTTGCGTCAACGTCATTTGCTGAAGCACCAGGCCATGCTATTGATATTGTTATGTAATCTAAACCAAAATCCGGAAAGAACTGTCGATTTATGCTAGTTGAAGCAACTAGCCCGCAAGCTAACATCAGAACTAAAATTAGATTAGGTGCAGTAGGATGCCTAGCGAAAAAAGAGATTAGTGATTTAAAAAACAGACCACGGCTCACAATACTTTAACACGCAAGCCTGGACTTATATTTTCAAATAATCTCGTGACTATCAACTCACCTGAGTTTATCTTGGAGCGAATTAAAAAATTATCATTAGATCGACCTACTACTTCAATCGGCAATCGAACAAGTCTATGATCCCTAACTACGTAAATATAATTTTCATCTGTTACAGCTCTTTCAGGCAACTCATAAACGTTTCTATATATGAAATCGGGAAAGACTACTTCTACAAAAGCGCCTGCTCTGAGGCCAAGTTCAGACGCATCCCTTTGCAACGATGCAAACATCTCAACACCTCCAGTTTCTGGATTCATTTCAGCCCCAATCCTACTCAATTTGGCGTTAAACGATAATTGCTCAGAACCTAGATTCCAATTAATTTTTAGAATTCTACCTATCAGTTCTTTTGCTTCTTTTTTATTCGCTGTTGAGTTTGATTCAAATTCTTTAGTAAAGCGCCCATAGTCTGCTTCGGGCAACTCAAATCTAACCTCTAATTCTTTAGAGGATAAAATGCGACCAATTGTTTCTCCTTTCTCAAGAAGCTGCCCAAAAGCCAGAGATACATCTTGTACAAATCCATCTAAAGGGCTTTGAATAACAGTTTCTGACAATTCGGTTTCCGCTATCGCCAAAGTTGAAGCTTTTTTATCATAAAGAGCTTCTTGTTGCTTTATCTTGGCTTCCAGCCTGCTGACCCTTTGGCCCTTCAATAGATAGTCCTGCTCACGATTAGCATGCTTCGATTTTGTGTCATCAATTAACTGTTTGCTTTCCCTACCCTGAGAAACAAGTGCAGAAATTCTATCAACATTTCTTTTTGAAATATCTAATTGTTTCTTTGCGACTATTTTAAGTTTTTTTTCAAAAATGAGTTCTTTTTTCAGCTCTTCTAAAACCGCTTCAGCGTGAAACAGGTCTGCTCTCTTTTCTGCGGTTTGATGTTCGTACCTAGCCCGCTCGATGGTCAATAACTCAACTCCTGATTCAACAAAATTCCCATCCTTAAACGCAGGGTTAAGAGAAACTATTTTTCCTCTTAGTTTGCTTTTCAGTAAAGCCGTCCTTGATGCTCTAACCTCACCATATATTGTTATCTTAGGTTGCATATCTATCGATTCAGCAGCTATCACGGCGACTGGCCAAATTTTCTCAGTTTTTGGTTGGGCCTGTGTTACAGGCTTGGTTGTAACAATTAAAATAGATATCAAAAGACCGACGAAAAATATAGATAAAGCCAATGGAGTCTTTTTCAATCTTTTTGATTGAATGCTTACCAAATTGCCGAAACGGGTCTTTGCAATTCTCTCGAGTCGTTGTTTCAATAGTTTACTAATGCGGTGGTTGGCAAAGTAAACTAAGAATTTTTTTATCAAACTGAGCATTTCGTTAGGCTAATAATTATAGAAGGCAATAAATCCTATGCCGCGTACTTTTACTCCGCCAATCCTTTTAAACTTCTCCTTTTGGAGAAGTGTCTACTTAATCGTTTGATATCTGAGTCAGTTAAACCGAGGAGTTTCACTTGTGCATTCATTATTGGGTGTACTCTTCTTCCACTTTTATATGCTTGAAGGGAACTAACCAAGTAATCTTCATACTGACCGGCTAATATCGGATAGCTTGGCACTACTGGTTTATCACCATTGGCTCCGTGACAGGCAGCGCAAGCATTTAGTTTTTGCTCGTAGGTCATATCGTTTGCTAAAACATTCGCGGTAGAGAAAAACATAAAAGTTGAAACCATACTGATAGTTATACAAAAACATCTTTTATTTATAATCAATTTATCTGCTCCTAAAGGGAATGTTTTATCTTATTTCACCGAAGACAAGTAGGCAGCAATATCATACATATCCTCTTCAGACAATCTGTAAGAATTTGCCTGCATTGTTCCATGTTTTCTGTCACCAGCTTTATAAGCTTTCAAAGCACTTACTATATATTCCTTGTTCTGGCCCCCGATTTTTGGGACTTTATATGAAGGATAAACATTAGAGTAACCAGTTACCCCGTGACAACCTAGGCAAGTTTCGGACTTCTTTTTCCCAATTACAGGGTTTCCCTCAGAAGCGAGTATCTGATTGTCAGCGCTAGAAAGAATTAAGATCAAAAAAACTCCGAGTGCACGATACATATGAAAACCTTTAATTATTAAAAATACGACTATTGACCAAAAGTTGACCAATATTTAAATTATACCACAACGAATTTTCCTTTTTATATTTTAAAAAAAGGAAAAAAGTGTAAATCAAACACAGATTCTTAGGATTTTGAAGAGTGGTTGCGGTTAAAAGTAAGAATTTGGCAAATTATAGAAATATCCTATTATTTTTGCTTAAATGTTAAAATAATCGAATAATTTTGCTGAAACCAATAAAAATTTTAGTTTTTACTTGCGCTCGTCGCAGAAAATGATTATGGTTTCGCGTTCATTTTTTTTTTATTGAAGTAGTAGTCTATGAGCAAAAAAAAAGTAAATTCTTCTAGCAAAAAGAAACCCACTAAATCATCAGCTTCAAATCTGTCATCAAAGACTAGCGTAAAGAAGCCCAAAACGAGCAAAAATGCTACTCAAAAATCCTCTAGCGCGAAGAAAAAAACGATTTCTAAGAAAAAATCTAATGTAAATATAAAATCCGATAAGACAAAACTGAACTCATTAACAGAATTTGGGAATGCTAATCTAGATTCGGATTACAGGCCAACTGATAGTGAGGAGTACATGAATGAAAAGCAGCTTGCTTACTTTAAGGGCAAATTAATGGATTGGAAAAATGAACTTATCAATCAATCTCAAGAGACTTTGTACAATCTAAAAACTGAATCACGAGACGTTAGTGATGAAGCTGAAAGAGCAAGTAGGGAAAGCGACAATATTCTCGAGTTGAGAACTAGAGATAGGTACAGAAAACTGTTGTCTAAGATCGATTCCGCATTAAGAAGAATTGGCGACGGAACATACGGATACTGTGAAGAGACGGGCGAGGAAATTGGGTTGCGCCGGTTAGAAGCCAGACCCACCGCTACTCTAACTGTCGACGCTCAAGAAAGAAGAGAAATGTTCCAAAAACAATTCCGAGATGATCGATAAATTCAATTTAACTTGAGTGATGCCACTGATGCCAAAAATCATAGACCGGGAAATATAGACCCAACATAATCCGGCCATCTCTCAACTCTGACATAATCTGACCATAAAAGTCTAACTGCGGCCGGTGTCTCTTAATCTCCTCTGCCAAAAAAATTTCTAAATCCTTACCCTGGTGATATCCAGTTTTAAAGTCCACAACCCAGTTTACTTGTTTTTTATCGGTAAAGACCCTATCCAATATCAGTGTCTCATTCGATCCACGAAGCGCAGTCATTACTGGATACTCCGTCTGAATAGACGTATGATCCTTTGAGAATAACCAATCACATTTTTGACTATTACTTATATTTTCTAGACAAGTTTCAATTCTTTGCAAAGCATCTCCTTCTTTCGAACCTGAAAGACCTAGAGACCAGATTCTTTGTCGAGCATAACCTCTACAATCCAACTTCCATCTATTTTTATCCAGATTGAAAGCGGAATCATCTATTCTTTCTAAGATCTCATGCATTATTATCCCGACAAAGCGAGCTATATTTGTCGCCCAGTCAAACTCGAGATTGATTTTATGTAAATTAGGTTCTCTATACTTTTCATAGTGATAAGTTCTAGAAGTATTGTTGGTTAACACAGATGTTTTATGAGTGTTTTTATTCTGCTCAATAGATTCTTTGAGAGGAAATTTTAATTCCTCAGCGGGAAAACAATCTAAAGCTCTAACTAATAGGGATTGAAGAGAGTTCGCTCTCGAGGCGTAAAAATATTTGGAACTATTACATTCCTCAAACTCACCTAAGATAAAAATTTTCTTTTTAGCTCGTGTTAAAGCAACATAAAGAAGCCTAATAGCCTCATTAGCCCGGTTCTGTTTTTCAAAATTATTTATATAATTATAGAAAGAATCCCTATCATTTTTAACAAATGGAGCGACCAAACCTATTGGCTGATTCCTTTTTCCCGAAAAGATTTTTGAAGCAATAATACTTGGTTCATCATACCTAGTCCTCCTATTGAGCCCTGGTAAGATTACATAATCAAACTCAAGACCTTTAGACTTATGTATGGTCATTAGCTGAATTTTTATATTACTACCATGATCCGCCTCAGAAAATGGGATATTTAATCGGTTTTCTATTTTTGTGCTCGTAATCACTTTTTCTTCATTCTCCAGATAACTTAGCTCTCTAAAAAAAATATTCACGGCTAAAATTGAATCCGCATTGTTAAAATATTGATTGCCATCTAGAGCATCCCATATCTTCATAACGACTGAACTTAAAGAGAGAAATTGGAGCTCTTTCCTCCCTGCCTCAATTAGATTCATTAAATCAATATAACCTTCTAATCTAGGTTCATTTTGATTCGTTATGAATGAAGTGTCTGAAAAATAATCATCTGCAAAATCTTTAATCTCGGCCAACGACATACCCTTCCATGGACCCGAAATAAATGCAAAAAGCGCTACCTTGTCTGCTGGATGAAGAAGGCACCTCGTGATCGCGAGTAATTCATTTATAACCGCAAAATCTCTGATCGCACGGATATCAGAGGTGATAAATTTAATATTTGACTCATTCAGTTGTTGAATTATTTTTGTAAGGTGAGACCGGCTACGAGCAAGAATACCAATCGTAATTATTTCTTCTTTATCATTAGCACGTTGTGATATATCTCTTATTATATCTGAAACAATAATGGCTTCGTACTCTTCTTCATCTTTCTTAGTGCTGAAAAAAGCAACTGGGTTACCTTCGCTTTTTTTTGTGGCCAGTTGTGTCTCAAAATTCAAGTTATCACAATCACTAGCGTCTATTATTTTAGACATTATTTCATTAACCCATTCAACAAGGTCTGATTGGGAGCGAAAATTAGATTTTAAAATTATTTGATCTAGACAGATATTTGCAAATTTTCCTGTCTTTAATATCTCGCTGAAATGTTCTGGCAATGCTTTTCTGAATCTATAAATTGATTGCATAAAATCACCAACCATAAATAACGAGTGCCTATCATCTCCATCCCAATATGCGATGATATTTTCTATCAAAGTCAATTGTGCAGCGGAAGTATCTTGCACCTCGTCAACTAAAATATGAGTAAACCAAAAACCTAAATTATCATAAAAATATTCACTTGTTATTTTCTCATTTAAGAGATTTATTCCATCAATCAAGAGCTGATTAAAATCGATTTTCTTTTGTTCAACAAAAATTAAATCAAGAAATGCCACAGCATATTTAAAAATTATGCTTACTTCTTTAAGCAAATGCCCTTCAAAACTTGACAAGCCAGTTGAATGTAAGGTTGCTAACTCGTATAACCTATGCTTCATAATATTATTGTTGGTTATGCTGTCAACAAAATCTTTCCAATCACACTTCATTTTAGCAGCTTTATCGTTATCTTCGCTCTTATTTGGGAATCCGGATGAAATGGTTATTCTTTTTTTAAGCGACAAATCTTTATTGAAGACTATGCGATTTAAAATATTCTGCCAGAGTGCAATATTATTGAAGTTGCAAGCCAAAGAGTTTGATACTTTTTTTTCATTTAAATTAGCACTAGAATAATTGTACAACGAAATTAATTGTGACAAAAAGTCAGCACTCAAAGACCCACTCACAGACTTTATTTTTTGCTCAGCATAAAGTCTAAAACTTTCATTTATGAGATCTCTATTCAAATCAAGACCAACGTCCATCAAATAGTGTTGTCTTTGAGAAAGCATTTCAACAATGAATTTTTCCAATCGCGTCCAATCATTATCTAAGTTAGTCAATAATTTATTTTCATTTAAATGACCTTCTTTCAAAACAAATTTTCTTATTGCATTACGCGCTGCTTTTTTGTACAGATTTTCTGGGAACTCTTCGATGGAGTATGTATATGATCCAACTTTGCTTGTAGGCACTCTCGCTTTTAGCCAAATACAAAATGCATCTATTGTCATTATTGATAATCTCGATGGATCTTTATACAAATTCCAGCTATTGCGTTGCGACTTATTCCTAATTATTTTTAATGCCATAGCCAAATCTTTGTCTAACTCATCCACTGGAGCATTCAGAAAAGATATGACTCTTTCACGCATTTCCTCGGCCGCTTTTTTCGTGAATGTTATTGCTAAGACCTTTTCAGGCCTATCCGATGAAGCTAGAGCTAGAATAAATCTATTAATCAGTAGTGTGGTCTTACCGGATCCGGCAGGGGCTTGAACGATGAAAGACTTAGTTAAATCACGAGTTTTTTTTCTTTCGGCACTATCAATCATTTTTCATAATTTTCATAAGTTTTTACCCTACAAAAGACCTTCTGATCACAGAAATTACAAGTTGAGTCAGGGTTCTTTGGTCGCCTTGCCGCAACCCCATCACAAATTTCTTGACTTAGACTCTCCAAATCCTTGTGCCATACCCGATCATCTTCGTTCTCAAAAATTTTTGATACCAAACTTGCAGTATTCGCATTAATTCTAGCGACCGAAAACCCTTCAACTTTGTCCAGACCAACAAGCATACAATACAAATATAATTGGGGAGCATTTATTCTAGGTGGCTCTAAATCTCCTTTGCTAAAGGCACCTGTCTTATAGTCAATTACTCTTAAGGAACCATTGGCTAACTGATCCAAACGATCAAGTCTGCAGGAGATATCAATGTTAAAAATTTTTCCACGGACTTTCTTCTCCACGGCTATGACTTTAAAATTTTCACTCCTTTTTTCAAATTCAAGCCAATTAAGAACCAACTTTTTTATTCTATTTTTTTCAATATCTATAATAGGAGCTTCACAAATAATCAGATTTTTAGTTTTTCTGAATACATTCTCAATACTAATCGAAATCACTCGAGTCAACTCGTCTAAATTTTTTGATCTTAAATTCTCAATACTTTTTATATCGCCCCAGAGATCTGCTAACACGTCATGAACCAGGATACCTTGTGATTTTTTACTTATGCCTGGACTAGGCTCATCCATTGTTTTAGAGCCTAGACGATGAATCGCATAACCTCTGAAAGGACAGGCTGCTTGATCAGCAAAAAAGGATACAGAACCATTAATATTACCTTCATCATTAAAATGGGCGCCACGAAGGTTCTCATAGTCAATAGGGCTTAATAAAGGTCTTTGGTTTTTTGATATTTCACTCGACTGATAAATTAGAGGTTCACGGTCTAGAAAGGGAGATTTAAGATTTTTGATTCCTTTAGTATATTCACTATAACTGACGATAACTTCTGCCTTGTTTTTTAAAAACGAATCAAACAGTTTTTGCTTGAGCTGAAAATCTACTGCCGAGTCAATTCCTGGGACCATCGCTTTTATCTGGGGATCCAGCGGCAGAAGATTTGAGCTTTTATTTTTAAAACGGGGCTGACCACTGCTAATACCAATCAACCACAAATGCGTGGGTTGAACACAAGAAACTTGTTCTGGCTCCAAAACAAACAAATTACTTGATTCTTCAGCGTATCTCATTTCTATCACCTCAAGCTTTCTACTTAGGTGATAAGAAAAATCATGGAAACTTATTTCTCCGAGGCTCAACGCATCTAAAGAGCAAAGCGAATCGCAAACAGATGACCAACTCTGAAAAACTTTATCCTGCAATGAGCTCTGAACCCTATCGCCCAGCCAATCAATATCCTGAAGGAAATCATTTACTATCTTAACCCAGTAAGTAAATTTTTTATTACCCTTTCTCTGATTAATAAACTGATTAAATCGTTCGAGAAACTGAATAAATAGCGGGCATGACTGTAAAAGTTTTTTATTATTCCGTAGGTCTTTTAATGATATCTGATATATACCAGATGACCGAAAATCAGCATCCAAAGATGAGCGGTAATTAATTTCTTCATTTGATCCTAAAAGATTGCGATTACACAAAAGATAGCTCAGATCTTCCCAAGTAAAGATGTGATCTAATTTCAATAATTCTAAAGGCAGTCTAATCATGGACTGTTTAGAAATTTTTTCTTGCGCTGCTAATGAATAAAAATTCATTTTCATATGCTTACCAATTATCGTCGCATATTCTAAATCCTGTTTATCTACAACGATTGCAATTCTCGAGTCTGAGGGTTTAGTATTTAGGTTTGCAGCCCAGCTATATGCCGCTCTAATTTCATCCTCAAATGATGAAAATACATATAGCAAATAATCAGATTTACTAATACTATTTCGCTGACTAAGTTTAGCTAAAGAAATAATTTTTTTCTCAAGGGGAAGAGGGAAATCAAACCCCATTACATTAAATTTTTTTCCTTTAAAATGAGTTATAAAATTTTGAAGCAAAAAGTTTACGTCTACAATTTCATTACTTTTTAGGAAATTTTGATATTGACTACAGAGCTTGAGAAAGTTTTCTTGTTCCTCGTTTAACCCATATGAACATTTGATATCAAATAGAATCTTAGTGGCCAAATGATAAGCTTGTCTAAATTTCGCGCCTAAATCGAAAGAATGCCCCCACTCTAAGTTGTTGCTTTTTTTTATAAAATAACCCCATAAAAATTCCTCTTGGTTTGAGTCTAATAAAAATCTAGTCTGCCGCCTGGTTTTTCCTGCATATGATTGATCCCAAAAAGATTCTCGCAAAAAATCATCTAATGTTTGCACGCTGGGAAAAGAAGCGACTTTTTTCTGATTTAATACTTGTATTTCGAGGGTTTTAAGTCTTAGTTTTAAGCTTGTTAAATCCGGAACAATTTCTAACTGTTTTTTATCCAAAATAATTAACCTGCAAATATAGTCTGCTTACATAAATTAAAAAACTAATTATTTCTTATCTAAGACACTAAGTTTTGCTTGGATAAATTCTTGATCGGACAAATACAACAAGTCTTTAATTTTACGAATATAATATTCTTCATACCTATCAATTTTATTATCCGCGTTAGCTACCTGCCAAAGGGCTTGCAATAATTTGGCTTTTTTTTCTTTACCCCATTCTTTGTTAATTAAGCCTGTGAATTCATGCAAAGAAATTGCATCTTCTGATTTTTCTTTAATAATCTTTGTAAAAGCATCATCAATTCTAACTGAATTATTTTGAAACGATTTTTTCAGATGATTTACAGCTACATCTATCTCGTCATCTGCTACATCATCATCGGCCCTGGCAATCTCAATCAAAAGGACTCCAGCAGCAACAGCTATTTGTTGGGCTTCAACTACCTCCTCATCCTTGTCAGGATTGGTAAATAAACTTTTTATTCTCTTTAACATAGAATGCTTCCTAAATTAGTTACAAATAATAAAATGATCAAGTAATATAACTTCACTATAATTTTATAATATTCTGTCAAATGAATTCGAACTACAATCGTTTTTTTATTCCCACACCGGTTTCTGCAGGACAATTTATAGAATTACCTGATTATGCGATAAAAAAAATAGTTAATACACTCAGACAGAGACGAGGGGACAAAATCAGGATATTTAACGGTGATAAAGAATTTCTTGCGACAATTACAGAATTAGAAACACGTAGAATTAAAATTTTGGTAGGTAAAGAACTTACACACATTAACGAATCACCTTTAAAGTTACATCTGTTTCAATGTATTCTGAAAAATCACAATATGGATTTAGTAATTCAAAAAGTCACCGAATTGGGGGGCACCTATTTCACACCAGTTTTTTCAAAAAACTCGTTGGTTAAGCTACAAGCAAGTAAAATAGAAAAGAAAATGGCACACTGGTATGAAATAAGCAGGCACGCAGCAGAACAGTGTGGCAGAATCAAGTTATTAAAAATAAATCAACCTATTAAATTAGAACAGATGTCCAAGCATAATAATATCGCAAATTGCTTCACTCTCAACCCAGCAATTGGCATAAGATTATTGGACCTAAAACAAGTTAAATCCGAAGTTGCTGTATGTTGCGGGCCCGAAAAAGGGTTTGATAAAGCGGAGGTTGAATTTTTAGCAAGTATAGGGTTTAAAAATGTACGGCTGGGACCAAGGATACTTCGAGCTGAAACTGCCGCTATCAGCGCCATTTCTATGCTTCAAACAGTTTGGGGTGATCATTAAGCAGGTATCATAACCTTTATACGGTTGTACCTTGATATAGGCTGAGTTAAACTTCAAATTTGCACAATAAAGTGAATAAATGTCGACCGAACCTAAGAAAAATAAACTGTGGAAAGGTAGATTTCAGTCTAGTACCGATCCATTGGTGGATGAATTTACCGCCTCGGTAGGTTTTGATCAAATATTAGCCCCCTACGATATATGCGGTTCAAAAGCCCACGTTACTATGCTCAAAGAATGTAGAATTATTGACAACCAAGAGTGCAAAGACATTCTATCGGGATTGGAGTCTATTGAGAAAGAAATTAATGATGGTCGATTCGAGTGGAATGTAAGCCTAGAAGACGTTCACATGAATATCGAAAATCGACTTGTCGAAATAATAGGAGAGACAGGCAAGAAATTACACACAGCTCGGTCTAGAAATGACCAAGTTGCCACGGACCTTCGTTTATATGCAAGAACTCAAGTCGATGAACTACACACAATTTTAACCGCTTTGATTAATGAAATTGTCACTTTAGCTAAAAAAGAAGCCTTTTCAATAATGCCTGGATTCACCCACTTACAAGTGGCCCAACCAGTTACAATGGGCCATCATCTTCTAGCTTGGGCAGAAATGATTTTACGTGATATTGAAAGACTCCTAGATTGCAGAAAAAGAATTAATGTTCTACCGCTCGGCTCCGGTGCTTTAGCTGGCACAACGTTTAAAATCAATAGAAAAATAACTGCAAAATTACTTGGATTTGAACATATTAGCGAGAATTCTATGGACGCAGTAAGCGACCGTGATTTTGTAATCGAGCTCATCTCTTCCCTTAGCCTTACGATGATTCATTTTTCTAGAATGTGCGAAGAGTTAATAACTTGGTCATCCCAGCAATTTAATTTTATCGAAATTAGTGATGAATATTGCACAGGATCTTCTATGATGCCTCAAAAAAAGAACCCGGACGTGCCCGAATTAATCAGAGGCAAAAGTGGAAGAGTTATTGGTAGTTTGGTGGCCATCTTAACAATAATGAAAAGCCAACCCCTTTGTTACAATAAAGATAATCAAGAAGACAAAGAACCTTTATTCGATGCAGTCAACACAACTAAAAGGTCAGCGCAAATACTCAGCAGCCTAATTTCTCAAATAGAAATTAAAAAACAAAATCTTTTAGACGCAACTAAAGACGGATTTATTTTAGCAACAGATATTGCCGATCACCTGGTCCGTAAGGGAACATCGTTCAGAGACGCTCATGAGCTAACAGGTAAAATTGTCAGAAAAGCCATCAAGCAAACAAAAAAAATCGAAGAATTTACACTAAAAGAATTTCAAGATATTAGTCCGGTTTTTGACGAGTCCATATATGAAATCCTGTCTCTCGAACAAGCGGTTAACACTAGAAATCATACCGGAGGAACTGCACCCTCAGAGGTGGTTTCTGCATGCTCCAGGATGATGGAAAGATTGAAGAAGTTAGATGAAAAAAAGTAAAATCGCAATATCACTGTTAATATTCTTATTAGCCATCCCTATCATAGGAATTATTATAATCAACAGTTTAAATGGTGACATCTTTAAGCGCTCTATATCTAATTATGCCAGTAAGAATACCCAATACCTTGTATCTTTTGATGGAGATTTTGATTTAAAACTTTCATCTAAATTTACTATCTCAGTGACAAATTTTTCCATTAAAAACAAAGAAGAGATTCCTAACAAAGAAAGTTTAACTATAGAAAATTTCTATTTTTCAATTCCAATTGTTAATTTGATTAATCGCTCTTACATACCTGAGCACTTAAGAGTAAATGAAGTAAATGCATCGATAAAGATTACCGACAGAACAAGTGAGAAAAAAACACCTCTAGCAGACCTTTTGATAGAAGTTGGAATCAAAGAAAGTTCAATCACGCTGACCGAGATAGAGCACCGGCAGACAGGAGACTCAATCTCCCTCGTGGTAAAAGATCTAAAGGCATCACCTTTTGGGTTGCGGGTAAACACTAGGACAAAAATAGATAGTTATAAATCAAAAATACCTTCTTTATCGGGAAACCTAAAAATAGACGCTTCAAATATTCTACCAATGCTTAAATTAGCTTCAGATATAAACAACATCGATCTTAATGTAAACCCTGATGTTCTAAACCGAAAAGACCTACAACTAAAAGTTACAACTAACGTCGAAACTGATAAGGACAATGCAATAAATTTTGATAATGTAAAATTAAGTTTACTTGGAGTAAATTTGCAGGGAAACCTTAAAGCGAAAGATATCTCATTCAAAAAACCAAAGTTTAACGTAGAAGGCTCCTTCGAAACTAACAAAATAGACATACTCAAATTGCAAAAGTTTGTTAGAACAGACTTCTCTGTGCCGTTCAAATTTGGGCAATTTAAAACTTCAATCAGTGGAAACGAAACAGAACTAAATTTAGAGTCAATAATTAATATTTTTAAGAAAAGAGCTGAACGAAACCCTACAATAAAGCTTAAAAATAAAATCTCTAAGTTCAGTCTATCCAAGGGTCATCTTACAATCAACCAACTTTCTGCCTCAGGTTTAGATTCAAACATTAGCATAGAAGGCAACCTTGGGTTGTATGAAGACATGTACGCTGATATTAAGTACACCGCTAATATAAAAAATTTAAGAAAATGGTTGGAATTATTTAGTTTAGAGAATTCAATTAAGTTAGAACAATCGAATTTTAAGAATATCAAAGTCAATGGTTTAGCAAAAGTTAACAAAGACCAAATTGAACTAACCCAAACAAAACTAAGTTTTGACGATGTTGTGGCAAGGATCGAACCTAACTCTTTCTTTCAAGAAAAAAATAAATTTGATTTCATGGTGTCAGTAAACCAAATTAAT
>MDTG01364784.1_pt1 | contig 23104 bp, 27 predicted proteins | sample 811421 | NCBI WGS metagenome assembly MDTG01 (sample SAMN05326645, study PRJNA326480) | marine metagenome | isolation source: seawater | place: Pacific Ocean: South East | collected 2011
AGAAAAAGTATTAGATCTACTAATACTCGAAAAAATAAAGAAAAATGAAGCAACAAAAAATGAAATTAGCCATTCAGATGATGAATTAGTTCAATTTGCATCAATACTATATAATTTTCCTAAAGAAGATTATGAAAAATTTAAAATGTATATCGAAGAAGAAAAAATTGATGTAGATATCTTGCTTGAACAATTATCATCTGAACTTTTGTGGAAAAAATTGTTAAGAGAAAAATTCTCATCAATTATAACTATAAGTGAACGAGAAATAGATAAAGTAATTGATGAGGAAGAAAAGAAAGAAGGGAAAGTAGAGTATAATTTTAGTCAAATTTTTTTTGAAAATACTTCGAAAAATGATTTAGAGAAAACAAAAAAAAAGATTGATAAATTCCTTGCTCTATTAGATCAAGGAATTTCATTTGAAACCTTGGCTAAAAAATTTTCAAATATTAGTGAACAAGAATTAAATGAAAGCCTGGCCTGGACACTAGAAGATAATTTAGATTCTGAAATGAAGAAAATATTATCAAAACTAAAACTAGGTGAGATATCTCCAACCATTAAAACTGACAATGGATATAAAATAATAAAATTAAAGAAAAAAAGAAGGTTTGGTAATAGTAAAGTCAAATACTCATTCATCAAAATTTCATCAATGTTTGATGATTCATTAGATTCTGTTATAAAATCATCAATCAAATGTGAAGAGGATATTCCAGAACTTCCCGAAGATGTTACAGCAGTAAAAATTGATGATGTTATGTCAGAAGAATTATCTAAAATTTTCTTAGATAAAATTGAGAAAACAGAAATAAATAGTTTTTCGGAAACAATAAATAATAATAATGAATTTAGTTTCATTAAGTTATGTCGTATAGATGAATCTAAATTAAAGCCTCCAACCAGAGATCAAATAGAAAACAAACTTTATGCCGAGAAGTTTAATCAACTTTCAAATACATTCATTGCAAACCTGAGAAAAAATGCCAACATTAAATTCTTTAATAAATAATAGATATTATGAAAATGAAACCAATAGCTATAACAATGGGTGAGCCGTCAGGAATTTCTTCAGAAATTATTCTAAAAAGTTGGTTATTACGAAGAAAAAAAAAACTTCCACCATTTTTTCTAGTTGATTGTATAAAAAAACTAAAAAAAATTAACCAACTTTTCAAACTTGATGTAAAGCTAAAATCAATTAAAAGGCCAGAGGATTCTCTTGGATTTTTTCAAGAATATCTTCCAGTTATGGATATGCAAAAAAATATTGATTTTCACTTGGGCACACCAGAAGTAAGGAATAGTAAATATGTAATCAGTTCAATTGAAAAATCTTTTGACCTTGTAAGATTAAATAAAGCTAGTGGAATGATCACACTACCAGTTTGCAAAAAAACATTAAAAAAATATGGATTTAAATTTAATGGTCAGACAGAGTTTTTAAGTTATCTTTCTAAAAAAAAAATAAAAAAAAAGTCCGAAGAAATAATGATTCTATCTACTAATAAACCAATTGATAATGGTCCTAATTTAACAGTTGGGTTGATTACCACACATATCCCTTTGAAAAGAGTATTGAAAGAAATTTCTCAAAATAAATTAATTGATAAGATTCATGCTTTTAATAATTCTTTAAAAAGAATATGGAGAATTAAGATTCCAAAGATCGCATTAGCAAGCATAAATCCCCATGCTGGTGAGGGAGGATTGATTGGAAATGAAGAACAACAATTAATTTTACCTGTATTAAAAAAAATGAGATTAGAGAACATCAATATCATTGGTCCCCTAAGCAGTGATTCATGTTTTTTTAAAAAAATTAGAGGTAAATATAACGGTATTCTTTGTTTTTATCACGATCAAGGACTGGCTCCTATAAAAATTTTAGATTTTTATAATTCAGTTAATGTCACAGGTAATTTGCCAATTTTTAGGGTCTCGCCAGATCATGGACCAGCTTTTGATATTGCAAAAAAAAATATCGCTAAAACAAATAGTTTAATAGCTTCCATAAAGTTTCTAGAAAAATTCTGCTAATGTCAGGATTTAAGTTTAAAAAAAAACTAGGACAACATTTTTTAAATAATCAGGAAATTTTACAAAAGATTTGTTCAATAAGAAATCTTAATAGTGAAAGTATTTTAGAGATTGGTCCAGGCATGGGCTCTCTTACAAAAAAAATACTTGAATGTAATCCAAAAGAATTATTAGTTATAGAAAAAGATATTTCTTTAGAACCATATCTTGAGAGTATAAAGCAAGAACACTCAGATAAATTAAAAATAATTTTTGGAAATGCTCTTGAGATTGATTTGGTAGATATTTTTAATGAAAAAATAGTCCTGATCGCCAATCTTCCCTACAATGTTGCTTCAACTTTGATAATAAATTGGCTTCAAAACCTTGAAATCTTTAAATCAATAATAGTTATGGTTCAAAAAGAAGTTGCTGAAAGATTTATTGCAAAGGTTAATAGTAAACAATACGGAAGAATTTCTGTATTAATCCAAATTTTTTGCGATATTAAAAAAAAATTTGATGTATCTCCTGATAATTTTTTCCCAAAACCAAAAGTTGAATCATCGGTAATTGAAATCATTCCTAAGGAAAATATCAAAGTTGATTATAAAAAAATAGATAAGGTATTAAAATTATCATTTCTTCATAGAAGAAAAACAATCAAAAATAATTTTAAAAAAAAAAATATTGATACTAAGAAATTACCATTTGATAACGACACATTAGATAATCTAAGGCCACAGGAAATATCACCTGAAAAATACTTAAAACTTACAAAACACCTATTTGGTTAAATTCTCAATAAGATCAAAAACAAACTTTTGTCTGCTCCTTTTTTTTCTTTCTGCCCTAAGAATAGTAATCACCTCATTAGCACTTTGCTCTAGATCTTCATTAATAACTATATAATCATACTCAATCCAATGACTTATTTCAGACTTAGCTTTTCCCATTCTCTTTTTTACCGTCTTAATACTATCCTCATTTCTTTTCTTTAACCTTTCTAATAAACTTTTATTATTAGGAGGTAATATAAAAACAGAAACCATATCATCTTTTGAATAGTTAGATAGTTTTTGAGCTCCTTGCCAATCAATATCAAACAAAACATCAATTCCATTTTGCAAATTTTTATCTATGAAGTCTTTTGGAGTCCCATAATGATGATCAAACACATTTGCATATTCAACAAAATAATCACTACTTTTAAGCTCATCAAACTTCTTCTTGTTTATGAAAAAATAATCAAAACCATTTTTCTCACTTTTTCTTTTTGGCCTTGTAGTATAAGAAATTGACATAACTATCTTTTTTTCTTTATCTAAAACTCTTTTACAAATTGAAGTTTTTCCTGCACCAGATGGTGATGACAGAACCAACATAAGACCCTTTCTTTTATTTTGCATTCTTTGCTGCTCTAATATTTTCTAAATGTTCTTTATAGTTTGTAGAAAAAAAATGTTCGCCTCTCAAGTTTTTTGAAACAAAATATTTGTAGTTACTCTTGTATGGTTTAGAAACCGCTATTAATGAATCAATCCCTGGGAAACATATAATTGATGGTGGCAAACCATGATTAACATATGTGTTGAATTCTGAAATGAATTTAAGATCTTTCCTATAAAGTTTTCTATCTAATTTTTTTTTCCCTAGTGTAATAGAAAATTCAACAGTTGGATCCGATTGCAATCTCATCTTACTTTTCAGTCTATTATAAAATACACCTGCAATTATAGGTTTTTCTCTTTTAAGTGCAGTTTCTTTTTCAACAATTGAAGCTAGAATATACATTTCAGAGACATTATTGAGTGGGATAGACTTTTGTCTTTTTTCCCAAATATTAAATGAAAAATCATTGCTAAATTTTTTAATATTTTGGAGTATTCGATCAGCTTTGTCTGTAACCTGATATTTATAGGTATTAGCAATAATCTCATCAGGTATATCCTCAAGGGTAAGTTGAGTTTCGGGATCTATCATTTTTAGTTTTGAGAGCAAATCATATTTATATGTTCCCTCTACTATAGTAAGTTTTCTATATGCAGAGTCACCTTTATTAAGTTTTTTTGTAATTTCATAAATTGAGTCATCTCTTTTAAACATAAACTCACCATATTTTAAATCTCTCTCTAGACGATTTATTTTCACCCAAGTTTTAAATACTAGTTTACTTGATATAATATTTTCGCTGTGCAGGGCATTAGTGATCTCATTTAATCTCATTCCTGGTTTCACAATAATATTTACGGAATGCTCTAATTTATTCGGACTAAAAAAAGTGTAACTTAGAAGATTTATTGTTAAGATTAAAACTAATAAAATAAAATTCTTTAACACTATTTTAAATTTTTTTAAAAATTAGTGAGACATTTGTTCCACCAAAACCAAATGAATTTGAAAGGGAAAAATTGTTTTTATTTTCGATACTTTGGTGAGGTACTAAATTTGCATTTGCACAACATTCAGATGGACTCTCAAGGTTTAGTGTTGGGGCTATCACGTCATCACGAAGAGAAAGCATTGAAAAAATTGATTCAATAGCACCTGATGCACCGAGCAAATGACCAGTAGAGGATTTTGTAGATGAAATAAAAACATTGGACAAATCATTTCCAAAAAGTTTTCTTATTGCGTTAAATTCAATTTCGTCACCAAGGGGTGTAGAAGTTCCATGGGCATTTATATAGTTAACTGAACTACAGTCCAATTTTGCATTTTCCAGTGCCATTTTCATTGCTCTATACCCTCCATTACCATCTGTTGCCGGAGCTGTTGGATGATATGCGTCACCAGTTAGACCATAACCAACTATTTCAGCATAAATTTTTGCAGACCTCTTTATTGCATGTTCATATTCTTCTAAAACAACTATTCCTGCTCCTTCTGATAATACAAAGCCATCCCTATCTTTGTCCCAAGGCCTAGAGGCTCTTTCCGGTTCATTATTAAATCTTGAGGATAAAGCTCTCATTGCGCAAAAACCTGCTACACCAAATCTTGTGCAAGCTGCCTCTGTCCCACCTGCAACCATGACATCAGCATCACCAAAGGATATAATTCTAAAAGAATCTCCAATTGCATGAGCACCAGAAGCACATGCCGTAACAACAGAATGGTTCGGTCCTCTAAAATTATGCTTTATAGAGATATGTCCTGTTGCAAGATTTATCAAACAAGAAGGAATAAAAAAGGGAGAAATTTTTCTTGGGCTTTTTGCTAAACTTTCAGAACTCATTCTTATCCCATCCAAACCACCAATCCCAGAACCAACCATAACCCCAGTTCTTTCTGAATCTTTATCATTTTTGACTTCCCATCCAGAATCTTTTATTGCTTCCTTAGCTGCAATAAGAGCATACTGAATAAAAGGCTCCATTTTTTTTTTTTCTTTATGCTCTATAACATTTTCAGGAAATAGCTCCGATCTTCCCTCCCTAGGAATTTGACCTCCGACTTGTGAAGACAAGTCATCTATCTCAAAACCTTCAAGTTTTCTAATACCAGATTTTGAATTAATTAATTTTTCCCAACCAAACTCAGCACCATAACCGAGTGGTGTGCACATTCCAATACCTGTAACTACCACTCTTCTCATATATTAATTTTGTGATTTTTCAATATGATCTATTGCATCTTTTATAGTAGTAATCTTTTCAGCCACATCGTCTGGTATTTCAATATTAAATTCTTCTTCAAAAGCCATTACCAATTCAACTGTATCAAGGCTATCTGCTCCCAAATCATCAACAAAACTTGCTGCATCAACAACTTTATCTTTTTCAACGCCTAAGTGTTCAACAACAATATTTTTTACTCTATCTGCAATATCACTCATATTTTTTCCTTACTTTTTATAGTTTTAGTTAAGTATATATTAATAAATGTTTTTTTTTGTAAATCAAATATAATTATAACATCGCCAACCCACCGTTTACATGAATTGTCTCGCCGGTTATATACCTTGATTGTTCTGAAGCAAGAAATTCAACACAATATGCCACATCATCTGGAGTTCCAATCTCGCCTATAGGAATTTTTTGGAGGATATTTTTTTTTTGATCATCAGACAGAATTTCTGTCATATTAGTCTGAATAAAACCAGGAGATATGCAATTAACAGTAATATTTCTTTTTGCCAACTCAATAGCAATAGATTTTGACATTGAAATAATTGCTGCTTTAGACGCAGAGTAATTTGATTGACCAATGTTTCCTGTATGACCAACAACAGAAGTTATATTTATAATTCTTCCCCATTTTTTTTTTATCATAATTTTTGAAATTAAATTAGTTAAAAGAAAGTTAGAGTTCAAATTTGTTTTTATAACATTATCCCATTTTTCGGTGGTCATTCTTATAAATAAACTATCATCTGTTACTCCTGCATTGTTAACAAGAACATCAATTTGAATTGAATGTTTGACAAGGTTTTCAACGAGATTTTTAATTTGTTCTGTTTGTGACAAATCACATACAAATTTTTTTTTTACTGAAATCTCCTCTTTATCTAAATTTTCTAATCTTTGCTTATCTCTTCCGACTACTATTAAATCATATTTTTTTTGAAGCAACCTGCATATAGCTTTTCCGATTCCCCCCGTTGCACCAGTTATTAATAAATTTTTTTTCATAATAAGCTTTCATAATCTTGTAAAAATCTGTTTATATCTAAGGCGTCTGAGACATTTGAATAGTCTTTTTGTAAACCAATCCTTTTATTTAAACCGGTTAATACCTTCCCTGAACCAATCTCAATAACTCTTTTGATATTTAAATCAGAAATTCTGTTAATACTTTCTCTCCATTTAACTCTGGAATAGACTTGATCTACAAGAAGTTTTTTTATTTTTTTTGGATCATTTTCAAAATCAGCTGAAACATTGCTTATAAAATTTGTGTCTGGTTTTTTAATATCAATTTTTGCAAGTGTCTTCGCCATAATTTCAGATGCTGGGTTCATTAAGCTACAATGAAATGGGGCGCTGACATTCAAATCAATAATTGACCTTGCACCAGAATCTTTGAGTTCATCAGAAATCAGTTCCAAACCCTTTTTTGTTCCTGATAGAATAACTTGACCGGGACAGTTGTCATTTGCAATTTCACACAAATTTTCGTCTTTTGTAATATTTTTTTTGAGTATATCCTCAATTTTTTTTATATCTAAACCTATTACAGCAACCATTCTTGTTTGAATACCTTTAACAGAATCTTGCATTGCATTTCCTCTTGTTCTTAAAATTCTTGCTGTTGATTTTAAATCAATAGAATTAATTGCGCAAAGCGCCGTATATTCTCCAAGCGAATGTCCAAGAACAACTTCAACAAAATTAGAAATTTTTTTTCCTAACTCATCTTCAATTAATCTTATTATTGCAATGCTTACCGCCATTAATGCAGGTTGAGCATTTGAGGTTTTTTTAAGATCTTCTTCCTTACCCTCAAAAATAATGCTTGTTAATTTTTGATTAAGTGAGTCATCTACCTCGTCAAAAACTTGTTGAGCAATTTTACTATTTTCATAGAGAGTTTTGCCCATCCCGACTTTCTGAGAGCCCTGTCCGGGAAAAATAAAAACAAAAGGTTTTATCATAATTTTTTATAAAGTGTCTTTGAAATATATAACATTAATGTTATAAAATCACAAAATTAACCTTGCTAACAAAATTTAGCTAAATTTTTTTTTAAAAATTTATCCATAAGGAGTAATGAAATGTTGTACGAAAATGTATTCGTTTTTAGTGGTCAAATATCCAGCAAAGCTGCTGATAAAAAATTAGATGATTTTTTAGAACAAATTAAAAAGCTTGGCGGTAAAATTCTTAAAAAAGAATCATGGGGACTAAGAACATTGGCCTATAAGATCAAAAAAAATTCAAAAGGATATTATTTTATGACAATCAGTGAGTCAGAATCTAATATATACACAGATTTCGATAAGAAAGTGAAACAAGATGATGAATTTCTCAGGTTTCTTAATATAAAAATTAAATCATATGATAAAAATTCTTCATTATTAGATGATAGTAGATCTCAGGATATAAGATCATGAAAAATAAGGTTTTTGACAATACATCATCGCGTCTTTTATTTAATAAATCCTGTCCCTTATCAGGTAAAGATGCACCTAAAATTGATTATAAGAATCTTGCAATCTTAAATAGATATACCACCGAAAAAGGAAAAATATTACCTAGTAGAGTTACTCAGGTTTGCACAAAAAAACAAAAAGAACTTTCCAAAGCGGTAAAAAGAGCAAGATACTTAGCTCTTTTACCATATGTCTCAAATTAATGGTTCTGGGAAATAGAAACTCAATCTCTATTATAATTTATTCATCACTTTTTTTATTAACACTAGAATCAATAATTTTAAAAGTTTCTCCCCAGTTATTTCCTGTATTTAATTCATTACCTATAATTTTTATAGGACAAATTTTAAAAATTGAATTTTTTCTTTCTAGTTTAATAATATCTAATTTTTTATTTTTTATTTTATGTTTAAGTGATTTTTTTGAGCTTGAAAAAAATATATCATTAAACTTTTTCTACAACTACACAATAGTCTCTGTATTGGTTTTTTACTTTTTTGCATTGTTAAAATCTAGTTTTGAGAAAAAAAAATCATATGACAAAGTTATAATAGCATTTATATTAGCTGTCCTCTTTACTTTAATTGGTCTTATATTCTTTTACTTTTCAAAAATTGACTACAGTAATTTAAAACTTTACTTCTCAAACATAGCTCAAAATATTACAGAGAATTCAGAAACTAGTACAATAGAATTTAATGATGAATCAATCGAAAATATGATAAAAATCATTCCCTCCATAAATGCTTTAGTGTTTTTGACGACTTTCATAGTGAATTTTCAGATTGCTAGTTTTTTTTCAAAAAAACTTAATTTTGATAAAAAATATAAACTCTTTTTAGACGATTTTTATGTTCCAAAATGGTATTTTTTTGTTTTTTTTCTAGTTATTATTCTATCATTCTATTCTAACAATGATTTTAAATTCTATTTTATTAATAGTTCAATTGTTTTAGGGTCTATTTTTTTCTTCCAGGGTTCTAGAATCTTTAGCAATAGTTTTGAAAAATTTAATATAAATATATATTTAAAAATTTTAATTATATTTTTACTTTTTATTTTTTTAGGTTATGTTCTTATTTTGATAATATTTTTCTTGGGTTTTTATAACACTTTTAAAAAGCTTTTCTTAAGAAATATTAAAAAGGTTTGATTATTATGGAAGTTATTCTCTTAGAAAGTCTGAATAAACTTGGAAAAATTGGTGATGTAGTAAATGTTAAAGATGGTTTTGCTAGAAACTTTCTTATTCCTCAAAAAAAAGCTCTAAGAGCGAATAAAGAAAATAAAGACTATTTTTCAAAAATTAAAGACGAAGTTTTAGAAAAAAATAATAAGATAATTGAAAATGCAAAATCTGTAATTAAAAAAATATCAGAAAAAGAGATCGTTTTCATTAGAAATGCTAGCGATAATGGTCAATTATATGGCTCGGTATCCCCAAAGGATATTTCAAGTTATTTTGAAGAACAAAAAATTGATATAAGACCATCTAATATTAATCTACATAATGTTATAAAAAAAATTGGAATCTATGGTATTAACATCAAATTGCATGCTGATGTAAGTTGTAATTTAAAGATTAATGTTGCAACATCATTAGAAAATGCAAAATCACAAAAAATAGAAGCTAATAAAGTTGAAGATAAAGATGAAAAGAAAATTACTTCAAAAGAAACTCCAAAATCGTCTTCTAAAAAAACTGAAGAAAATCAGCTAAATTCTGAAAAAGAAGTGAAAAATGACGAAGAAAAAAAAGAATTATCAAAAAAGGAAAAATCACCAAAAAAAAGTAAAACTCTAAAATCAGATAATAAAGAAGAAATTAAAAGTGCTGATAAAAAAAAATGAGGTTTGTTCGAAATTCAACAATAAAACTTAAATTTTATTTCCTATGATCATAAGCCAGACCTTACTATTGTTGTTAGGTTTGTTTTTAGTCGTTAAAGGGGCTGATATTCTCTTATCCAGCTCAATTGCACTTGGTAAAAGATTTAAAGTTTCTGAATTCTTTATTGGTCTAATTGTAATTGGTTTTGGGACATCTTTACCCGAATTATTAGTTTCAGTTGACGCGGTGATGAAAAATTCTCCCGGCTTGTCTATTGGCAATGTGATTGGCTCGAACATATCTAACTTACTTCTTGTTTTAGGTTTTGCGTTACTAATATCAGAATGTCTAACTAAAAATATATCTAAGTTTGATATACTCTTTCATTTTTTTATTCATATTATTTTTTTAATCTTATTTCTTTTTTTTAAATTTGATTTCTTATATGGTTTATTTTTTATAATACTATTCTTTTCATATCTATTTTTCTGTTTTAAAAAATCAAGGTCAGGTGAGACTGAGGATGTTCAATTTGAAAATGATAATTTATCAAACATTATATTTAGAAACCCTCTTAAGTGGGGAATTCCGGTAACAATTATATCTATCTTTTTAACTATTTTTGGAGCAGAGTTAACTGTTGTTTCAGCAATTAAGATTTCAGTCACTCTTGGTATATCTGAATCATTTTTAGGGTTGACAATTATTGCATTAGGAACATCACTTCCAGAGATAGCCACATCAATTAAAGCTGCGAAAAGAGGTAAATCAGAAATTATTCTTGGCAATATTATAGGTTCGAATATTTATAATTTGTTATTAATATTGGGAATCTCCTCACTATTTAGTTCGTTCAGTTATGAAAAAGATACATTGCTAATTGAAATAATTTTTTTGACTTTTTGTACTTTAATTTTTTCGTTAATTATTTTTTACAAGTCTTCAATCAGTAAAAGATACTCATCTCTATTCTTATTTTTTTATATTCTATATTTAATTTGGTTATATCTAACAAATTTCTAAAGTTTTACCCGTTATCCACTTAATCCACAGACAGAAAAATAATGCTTAGATAATTTTTTTTGTTACTATTAGTTCATGGTTACAGATCAAGGAAATAAACTCACTAATCTAGTTTCGCAATCAACTAATATTTCAAGAGAGGTTCCGATTAATTCAGGAGCAGAACAAGCTCTTCTTGGTGCAATTATTTCAAACAATCTAGCTTTTGAAAAGGTTGAAAATTTTTTGGAACCAGAACATTTTTCAAGTAAAATCAATGCAATAATATTCAAAACACTTAAAAAATTAATAACTAATGATCAAGTTGCTGATATAAACACTCTTAAGGTATTCTTGGAAAATGACGAAGAATTTGAGAGTGGAGGAGGGTTGCCTTACCTTCTAGGTATAATTGAAAATTCAATAAGTATAATAAATTCAAAACAATATGGTGAGTTGATATATGATCTCTTCCTAAGAAGAAAATTAATTGACTTAGGAACGGATCTTATAAATGAATCCTACAGCAATTTTAATGATCAAGATTCTGTTGAAATAATTGAAAGAACTGAATCAGGTTTATTTAACTTGGCCAATCAAGGAGATTTCGAAAGAGGACCAAAACAATTTGATGATGTATTAGTAGAAACTCTTAATTATGCCGAAAAAGCATTCAAAAAAAGTTCTGATGTAGTTGGTTTAAAAACAGGGTTGGCAGATTTTGATAAAAAAATTGGTGGACTACATAAGTCAGATTTAATAATTATAGCAGGCAGACCTTCAATGGGGAAAACTGCGTTCGCAACTAATATTGCCTCGAACATATGTCAATTTACAGATAAAAGTGATTCAAAAAAAAAAAATGTACTTTTCTTTTCTCTTGAGATGTCATCAGAACAACTTGCAACAAGACTAATTTCAGAAATTTCAAAAATTTCATCAGAAAATATAAGAACTGGAAACCTTTCAAAAAGAGATTTTGAGTCTATAATTAAAGGAAGTGAAAAATTAAAATCACTATCTCTTTATATTGATGACTCCCCAGCACTTACTATTTCGTCTGTAAGAAGTCGAGCTAGAAGACTTAAAAGAAAGCAGGGTTTAGATTTAATCATCTTAGATTATCTTCAATTAATTAATAGTGATTCTAGGAGTACAAACGAAAATAGAGTTAAAGAAATATCAGATATAACGCGCGGACTAAAAGCTATTGCCAAGGAATTAAATATACCAGTTATTGCCCTGTCCCAACTTTCAAGAAAAGTTGAAGATAGGGATGAAAAAAGACCGCAACTCGCAGATCTCAGAGAATCTGGATCAATTGAACAAGATGCTGATTTGGTAGTTTTCTTATATAGAGAAGAATATTATTTAGCTAGAACCGAGCCAGCAGAAGGAACAGAAAAACACATGATGTGGACAAGCAAAATGGAGAAAGTACATAATATTGCTGAAGCAATAGTTGCAAAACATAGGCATGGACCAATCTCAAGGGTTAAGTTACATTTCAACGCATCAACAACAAAATTTTCTGACCTTGCTGATTCAGGACTAACTGAACAATAGTTTTTAAATCAACCTTTTGGTTTTTAATAATACCCAAATTTCAAATATTGTTGGTATTCAATTAAAAAATACTTATGATTACAAAATTATGAATCAATTTTTAAAAAAATTCATAAATTATTTAAAAAAAATAGGTGATTTATCTTTTGGGATTTTTTGCTCAATAGGTGAAATTGTTTTATTTTTTATTGAATGTGTTAAATACATATTTCTTGATAAATTTTATCCAAAAGTATTTTTAGCTCAGTTAATAAAAATTGGTTATAACTCATTACCAGTTGTAGGTTTAACATCAATCTTTACGGGAATGGTTCTTGCTCTACAATCTTATACTGGGTTTTCCAGATTTTCGGCCGAAAGTGCTATTCCCAATGTAGTTGTTTTATCTATTACTAGAGAATTGGCTCCTGTGTTGGCAGGGCTTATGGTTGCAGGACGCTCTGGAGCTGCTATTGCAGCTGAAATTGGTACAATGAAGGTAACAGAACAAATCGATGCTTTAAAGACCCTCTCCACAAATCCATATAACTATTTAATTGTTCCAAGGATATTAGCTGGTTTGATTTCATTGCCATTTCTTGTTTTTATAGGAGATATAATCGGTGTATTTGGGGGGTATTTAATTTGCACTCAAGTTTTAAACTTCAATCCAACGGTATATTTACAAAATACCTTTAATTTTGTTCAATTTCTCGATGTATTTTCTGGACTTGTAAAGGCATGCGTTTTTGGATTTATAATTACTTTTATGGGTTGTTACCACGGTTTCAATGCAAAGGGAGGTGCGCAGGGTGTTGGTATGTCCACAACATACTCTGTCGTCTCATCATCAATATTAATTTTACTAACAAATTATATATTAACATCATTGTTTTTTGATCTATGAGAAGATTAAAAATAAATATTGAAAATTTATCAAAAAGTTTTAGTGGAAAGAATGTTCTAAAAAAATTAAATCTTAAGGTTTATGAATCTGAATCTTTGGCAATTATAGGAGAATCTGGTTCTGGAAAATCAGTACTAACAAAGTGTATAGATGGTTTGTTGGATTATGATTCTGGCTTTATATCTTATGATAAAATAAGAAATATTAAGGAATTAAATTCAAAAAAAAAGAATGCTTACATGACAAAATTTGGAATTCTTTTTCAAAATGCAGCTTTATTCGATAGCTTAACAATAGAGGAAAATCTTAGATTTGCTAAAAAAGATTGTGATCTTTCAAAAATCTTAGTTGATGTTTCGTTACCTAAATCAATACTTCAAGAATACCCATCGAATTTGTCTATCGGGGTTCAAAAAAGGATAGGGTTAGCTCGGGCTATCCTCAAAGATCCAGAAATATTGATTTTGGATGAACCAACAACTGGGCTAGACCCTATAATTGGTCGACAAATTGTTTTGCTAATCAAAAAACTTGTAAAAAAAAACAAGATCACAACAATAACAGTCACTCATGATATGGAGAGTGTTTACGAATTTTCAGACTATACGGCATTTATTAAAAATGGAAAAATCTCATGGTATGGTGAATCAAAAGATATTTTAAAAAGTAGAAATAAGCCTTTAATTAATTTTATTAATGGAATTTACTGACTCTGGAGCAGACCCTTGGAAACATACCTTATTTTTGATTTTACAATTTTGGCAATAATACTTTTCTCAGCTTTTTTTTCATTTTGGAGAGGGTTTTCACTTGAGTCACTATCACTATTTACCTGGATTCTATCTTTTATATTATCATACAATCTTGGTGGGCATTTTGTTAATAATGTAAATAAACTCCTGGATAACTTATTGATTTCCAATATCCTTTCGTATGTTTTAACTTTTTTATTAATATTCTTTTTTCTTTCCTTTATTACTCAAAAGTTTTCAGTATCTATTAAAAAAAGTTATATAGGGATAATTGACAGAACAGCTGGCTTTTTTTTTGGTATTTTAAGGGGTTATTTATTAGTCAGTCTCTGCTTATTTATTTTTCATTTTTTTTTTAAAGAAAAAGAAATTCAATGGATTGAAAAATCAAAATTTAATTTTATCATATTAATTACTAATGAAAAAATTCTCAATTCAATCAACAAAGAAAATGAATTTGCTAAAAGATTTAGAGAAGACATCGAGAAAAAATCTGAAAAATTATTTGAAAAAAGTATTGATTCACATATAAAACTAAAGAAGACAATCGATGAAACATCAAAAACCTATAATGAAAGTGACAAAAAAAATTTGGAATACCTTATAGAGAATCTGGAATAGTGTGAAATATTTCTTTTCAAAAAATAAACCTCAAGAGGAATGTGGAGTTTTTGGGATATCTGATCATAATGAAGCAGCCAAACTCACTGTATTAGGTTTACATGCACTGCAACATAGAGGTCAGGACTCAGCAGGAATGGTTACATCTGATCATAACAATTTTTTTGCACATAGAGGAATGGGACAGGTATCTGAAGTATTTTCTGACAATAAATTATTAAATGAACTAAAAGGAAAAATCTGTATTGGTCACAATAGATATGGAACAACAGGTGAATCTGCTCTAAAAAATGTCCAGCCTTTGTTTTCAGAATTAAATATTGGTGGAATAGCAATAGCTCATAACGGCAACTTAACAAATACTCACAAACTAAAAGATCAATTAATAAAGTCTGGTTCAATTTTTCAATCTACATCTGATACCGAAGTTATACTTCACCTTATTTCTACAGCAAAGGGAACACTTATTGAGAGACTTATTTACGCGCTACATTCAATTTCCGGTGCTTTTTCCTTAATACTAATGACTAACGATACGCTGATAGCTGTTCGAGACCCATTTGGTATAAGACCACTAGTATTAGGAAAGTTAGATGAATCTTTTGTTTTAAGTTCCGAGAGTTGTGGCCTTGATATTATTGGTGCAGAACTTGTAAGAGACATTGAGCCTGGTGAAATTGTTGTAATTAAAAAAAATACAATCGAATCTGTGAGACCATTCAAAAAAACAAAACTAAGACCTTGTCTTTTTGAATATATATATTTTTCAAGGCCAGATAGTATTCTTCAGGGAAGAAATGTTTATGATGTAAGAAAAAAAATTGGGTACCAACTTGCAAAAGAAAATCTAGGGGATAGACAATTAGTTGATATAGTGGTACCAATTCCTGACTCCGGAAATGCATCTGCATTGGGTTATGCTGAAAAAATCAAAAAGCCATTTGAGTTTGGTATTATTAGAAACCACTACACTGGGAGAACTTTTATTCAAGATTCTCACTCAATAAGAAATTTATCTGTAAAACTCAAGCATAATCCGAATTTATCTTCATTAAAAAATAAAAATGTTGCTCTCATTGATGATTCAATTGTTCGAGGAACGACTTCAGTAAAAATCGTTGAGATGTTAAGAAATTCTGGAGTAAAAAAAATTCATATGAGAATAGCAAGCCCGCCAGTTAAACATCCTTGTTTTTATGGCATCGACACACCAACAAAGGAAGAATTATTAGCATCAAAGTATTCAATTAACCAAATTAAAGAATTTATAGGTGTTGACTCTATCAAATTTATAAGCCTTGACGGTGTATATAGAGCATTAGGGTATCATGTGGGTAGAGATGAAAAAGATCCGAAATTTACTGATCATTATTTCAGTGGAGATTATCCTGTGGAATTAATAGACCAAAAATCTGGCACGATACCATCTCAACTTTCTTTATTAATTGAAACGAAATAATTTTTTCATGATCACGCTTAAAGGTAGTAATGGAATCATTTTTGGGTCCACTGGATATCTGGGTCACAGCCTTGCTTTAAGATTATCACAACTTGGCTGTAAACTAATTTTGCATGGAAGATCGATAGAAAAACTTAGCAAATTAGATGATGAAATTAAAACATTAGGGGTAAAGCAAATTCTTCTTCAATCAGATATCCTTGATAAAAAATTTTATACTGAATTACTAAACCTTGTTTCATCCAGGTTTGAAGCTTTAGACTTTTTGATAAATGTCACTGGTAATTTCAATAGACTAGCACCTCTTACTCATTTTTCTCATAAAGAATGGAATGATATGATTGAAATAAATCTCAGCTCATTTTGGAGAACATTAAAAGAGCTAGAATTACTTATTAATAAGTCACCTAAACCCAAAGTAATTTTTTTAAATAACAAAATAATTGGTAAGGGAAAAGCTTTTTATAATATTTTTAGCATTACAAATGCGGCAATAGAATCCATGGCGAAAATCTACTTTGAGGAGAACAAAAGACTCAATATTCAAATTAAACTAATTAATTTGAAAAGTTTAAACCAAGGAATAACTTCTATTCTAAATAACGAGACTAAAGCCCAAGAATCCTCAAAAAAGATAATTGAAAAAATAATTAAAATAGGTTTTTCTGATCAAAAAGATAAATTTTATTTTGATATCTAACTATAAAGTGATTTCGTAATTGTTTCATACCAACCATATGCATGTTGTGATTCTTCAAACCTTTCTTCATGGTTTGATAAAATATCACTCTGTTTACTCCCTAATGATACAATTCTATCTTTTGAAGAGTTTAACTTATACCATGCAGTAATAGAGAAAGCTCTATTTTTAGATGAAAAACTATAGCAAGTATTTAAAAAAACTGGATCAATAAAATCTTTTTGAAGAATAAGATTAACTAGATTAATTGAAAGAATATTAGCCTGACTATTGGCTGAAAAAGCAGACTTTGGCATATCTCCAGCATCAATTGAATCGCCAACAACAAATATGTCTTTTTGTCCATTAACCTCAAAAGTCATTGGATTCACTTGACACCAATCATGATTGCAGAGATTAGAGTTAGAAAGTAAATTAGAGGCTTTTTGCTCTGGAATTATATGAATTAAGTCAGCTTGTAATTTAGTTCCATTCGAAGTCTCAATAATTTTATTCTTTTGGTCAAGAGAAACAATTTGCCCCCCCTGATCTCTGCTTATCCATTTTATCGAATCTGTATAATGATCTTTCCACTCCTGAAGAAAAATTTCTTTCTTAGTGAAAGAGTTTTTTGAATCAAAAACATATACCTTATATTTAAGTCCTTTTTTTTTTAAATAATAAGCAATCATTGAGGCTCTTTCATAAGGTGCTGGAGGACATCTGTAGGGATAATCAGGTGCAGAAATTATAATTTTAGAATTATTTTCTAAACTACTTAATCTTTTTTTAAAATTTATTAGTTTTTTTTCACCATCCCAACAATGCGGCACATGTGAATCATTATCTAAAGAATATCCAAAGATTTGATCTTTTTTGAAACCTATTCCAGGAGAAAGAATCAAAAAATCGTAGTCAAGAGCATCATGATCATTAAGAAAAACCTTTTTTTTTTCAGAGTCTATATATCTTACATTTGAATTATTAAATTTAATATTAGGGTCGAATGTAATTGAGCTATAATTCATAATATCTCCAATTACAAGATTTGAAAAAGGACAAGTTTGTATTTTTTCATTCTTCTCTATGACAACCAAATCTAAAATTTTAGAAAAATTAGAGAGATATTTGACGCAAGTTGCGCCGCCAAAACCTAATCCTATTACAACAACTTTAGGCCTCTTATTAGCGAAATTTTTTTTTGAAAATAAAATTTGATTAAACAATACAAATAATGTCAATTTAGAAATATCTTTGATAAATTTTCTTCTATTTTTTTGAATTTTTTTCATAAATATAATCCGCAATTTTTAAAATGTCCTGTTTTGAAAGAACTTTTGTTATTCTAACCATTACAGAGTTTTCTTGAGAAAATTTGTATTGATTCATCCTTTTAACAAATTGAATTTTTTTTAAATCTTTCAAGGACTTTATATATTGATTGCCTTCATAATTTTCTCCATGACAAGATTTGCAATTCTCTACTATTATGGAAATCTCTATAGAATCAGATTCTACATTTGAAATTTGACTGAAATAAAAAAAAAAGAAAAATATAATTTTATTTTGCATTGAAAGGGTTCTCAGATTTCTTGAAAATTATTTTTAATGGCAAGCCATCCATTCCAAAATACTTTTTTAGATTATTTTCTAAATATCTCTTGTATGGATCTTTTAATACCTCTGGATAATTCATAAAAATATTAAACTTTGGAGGAGAGGTATTAACTTGCATAATAAATTTTAATTTTACAATATTACCTCTATGCATTGGTGGAGGGTTTTTCTTCATAATCATATTCAACCAATTATTTAATCTACCAGTTGAAATTCTTCGACTCCACAATTTAATTTGTGAATTTATTCCCTCTATCAATGAGTCAAACCCAATTTTTTCTTTTGCTGAAACAAAATAGATTGGAACACCTTTTATTCTTGGATTGAGATTGAATATTCGTTCAATAATATTTTTTTTTGAATAATTTTTTATCTTATCAATTTTATTGATCAATAAAAACATACATCTATTTTCTTCATATACTAGTTTGATTATTTTTGAATGGAGTTTTTCAAAATAGTCTTCGATATCAATAACAATTAAAATAAATTTTGATAATCTTATTTTTTTTTTGGTGATATCTATTGAGAGTTTTTCAACTAAATTGTCTTTTATTTTTGTTTTGGTGAAGCCTGCAGTATCAATGATTTTTAATTTAATATTTTTAGTTTTGATAAAAGTTTCCACTGAATCTCTTGTTAAATTTGGTATTTCTCCCGTTAGTGAAATTTCCTCTCCTTTCAACACATTAAGAATTGAGGATTTTCCAGAGTTAGTTTTTCCTACAATAGCTATTGAAATATCAAATTTTTCAAGATCTTCATCCTCAATGATGCCTTCAGGAAGTTTTTCAGTTATAGTAAGTAAAAGTTGATCAATCCCTTGATTATGAGAAGCTGATACCATCACTGGATCTCCAAGGCCTAAATTAAAAGAATCATTTAAGATCTTTGCATCAAGCTTTCCTTCACTTTTATTAATTACAAGTATTATCTTCTTTCCGCTTTTCCTTATTCTTCTTACTACATCATAGTCTTGGGTTGTTAAGGGTTCTTTTCCATCAATAACAAAAATAATAAGATTACATTTTTTTAAAAAATTATTATTTTTTTCTTGAATTTTTTTTTCTATTGCACTGTTAGGTTTAAATATTCCAGGCGAATCAATCAAATCGAAATTCTTATCAAAAGCTGTTATTTTCTTATATTTTAGATCTCTTGTCAGTCCAGAAAAGTTATGCTCAATTGCCATTTTCTTTCCTAGCATAACATTGAACAAGGAAGACTTTCCAACATTTGGTTTCCCTAAAATAATAACTTTGTTCGACATTTTAACCTAAAATAAATAAAGTGCCTTCTTCAGAAATCAAAAAAATATTCCCCTTAACTTGAAAAGGGTTTGTCAAAATCCCTTCATCAAATTTTGTTTTACTAAGAATTCTACCTGTAAAAGGAGAGAGAGATAGAACCAAACCCTTTGAATTTACTACTAATAATTTATTAGTTGAAAGTAAAGGACCGTACCAATTTATTTCTTCTCCTTTATTTGAAATTTTTAACTGAACCGCCCACAATAATTTTCCATTTGTTTTATCCAAACATAGAAGTTTTCCAGATGTATCTAAAATAAACATTGTGTCAGCAGAAATCACCAAAGGATTAATTGATGAAACTTTAATATTCCATTTTTCTCTACCGGTTTTTAAGTTATAGACCATGAGTTTTTCAGAGAAAGAAGGTACATAAACATTATCTTTCACTATGGTTGCAGGTGCTTGGATATCATTTACATTACTTTTTACAAAAAAACTATGAGAACTTAAATTATCAAACCAAATTGTAGAGCCATCACTATCATTTAAAGCATAAATCTCTCCTGATGAATAAGTTACTATTAATATATTGTTTTCAATTATCGGTTTCGAACCACCAATTATTGATATTTCCTCAATATTACCAGTGTGTGCCCACAATGTTTCACCATTTGACTTATTCAAAGCAAATGTTTGATTATCATCAGAAATTACGAATAACTTATTTTCATAAACAAGTGGTGGGCGTGAAAATTGAATAAGAAAACTTTTTGTCCATTCAATTTTAGCTTTTAAAATATCTATACAATAGACATTACCCATACCAGTTGTGACATACAGGAATTTTTCATCTAATGACAATCCACCAACAAAAGAAAAATTCTCAGATTTTTCATTCTCTAATTTTATCTTCCAAATTGTTTTTCCATTTGTTAGGTTTTTAGCAAAAATATTAAAATTATTATCAGAATAAAAAATTACATTTCCGTTAATCACCGGCGAAACAATGTATTTAATATTTTTAAAATTCAAATCACCCAGTTCAATTCTCTTTATAAGTTTGAGATTTGGCTTACTCTTAAAGTGAAAGAGATGATTTCTAGTATTTTGATATTGTTGATTCCAAGAATATATAGAAAATGGTTCATCGATAGTAATTTTTTTGCTAGTTTTAACAATAACTTCATCTTCGTTGGAAAATATACTTTCTCTTTTTCCTGGAAGGATCTTATCTTCCTCTTCCTCAAAATAAGCACAAGAGTTCAAGTTAAAGAAAAAAAAAATTAAAAATAATAATTTTAGTTTTGACAATATTTCTAATCCTCTAAGAATTCTATCATATTTCGAGCTCTTTTAGATAAAGATGATGGTGAACTCTTCATTTCAAGGATATTTTTAAAAGTTTCTTTTGCAGATTTTTTATCATTCTTCTTTAAGAATATAAAAGCTTTCAATTCTAATGCTGAGGATTTCCAAATATTACTCGCCTCTAATGGTTTTACTTTTTCTAATAAAATGTCAGGATCAGATTTATCCATAGAATTTATTACAAAAAGAATTGTAGCAATATCTCTAAAAGATTGATCGATTGCATTTTTCTCTAAATCTAAATATATTTCTAAACCTTTTTCAATGTTTCCATTTTCTATTAATAAGGAAGCCTTTTTCATTTTTGCAATTGTTGCATACCCATCTGAACCTTTGTCTACAATACTGTCTAGAGCGATTAATGCAGCATCAATATCTTCTTCTTTTGCTAATTGAACAGCTGCGGTAAAATCATCACCAAGTTTTTGGTTATTTTTTTTTGTATAATTCTCCCAAAAAACAAAACCAGAAGTAAAAAAAACTATACCAAGAGAAACACTAACTACATAGGGGAGAACTTTTTTCCATAGTTTGACCCTTTGCTCCTCCTTAAGATCTTCATCTACTTCTCTTATAAATTCTTCACTCATTGCAAATTTTCTAATATTTTTTTTTTTTTTTAATTTTTATAACATAAAATTAAGTATTGTATTTAAAGAGAATTAAAAAAAAATCAATATATATTTGGTGTTATGAAATTAGTCAGATTTGAAAAAAAAGAAATTAACCTAATTATGGATGTTTACTCGAAAAAAATATCCATCGGCGAATGGAAGGATTATTCAATAAGTTTTAGAAAAAACTATGCGATCTTCGCTATTCACAAATCCTTTAAACTTGGCCCTTATTTTGAAATCAAAAAAAGCAAGTTTAGTAACTGCCACTTTACATTATCATTTCAAAATAATGTGGTAGTTACATCTCACAAACTTAACAAGCTAATAAATTATTTAAAAAAACCAAACTTAAAGTTAGTCAGATAGTTTTTTTATCCCTGAGGTATAGCTTTCGTTCTTACTTTTGCTTATTCTTTGATATCCCATGACCCCATTAAAAAAGTAATCTTTTTTTCCTGATTTCCAGGAAATCTCTAAGTTACCATCAACTATTTTCCATTTACCATTATCACCTGAACCATAATCTGTTTTTGCACCACCATCACTATCAATTATAATTCGAAATTCTGATTGCCATTTATCTAAAGCAATCCACTCACCAACCCAAGTATTGTTAGAATAAACAAAACCAAACCAAAAACTTAGAAATAAAAAAATAGGAAATTTAAACATTTTGTCTCTCTCTAACTAGCTTAAGAATTTTTTTTTTTTCCATATCAGTTGATGTATTCCATCCAGCAATCTCTTGAGAAGTCCTAAGACAACCTTTGCACAGATCAGTCTTAGTATCTAATTCGCATATGCTTATACATGGTGATTTTATTTTCATATTGAATCTTTTATACCATTAATAATAAATTCTACCGACAATGCACCTAGCAAAAGACCAAAAATTTTCTGTAAAACCTTTATTACAGTTACATTTAGTTTTCTAGAAATATAATTAGAAAAAATAATAATTAAAGAAGTTAGAAATAAAATTATTAAAATTGGTAAAATTTGTTCATAGAAACTTACAAAAGAATTCTCATAATTTTTTGATATAAGAACAGATAATGTTATCGCTGATGGACCAGCTACCAAAGGTATTGAAACAGGAAAAACAGCCAAACTATTTAATTGAGTTTCATCGATGATTTCATTTGTGAGATTTTTCTTTCTTTCAATTCTTTTTTCAAAAACCATCTCATAGGAAATAAACAAGAGAAATATTCCTCCAATGATTTGGAATGACTGCAATGATATACCCATAAAAATCAAAAAATTATTTCCGAAAAATGAAAAAAATGTTAGTACAAAAGATGATATTATAAAAACATAAAAAGAAAATTTAATTA
>MDTG01210752.1_pt1 | contig 23103 bp, 21 predicted proteins | sample 811421 | NCBI WGS metagenome assembly MDTG01 (sample SAMN05326645, study PRJNA326480) | marine metagenome | isolation source: seawater | place: Pacific Ocean: South East | collected 2011
AGATCAAAATCATTTTTTTCAAATATATCAATAAAACTATTTTCAGAATAGTCACTTTGAAAAGATTCTTCATCTTTAGAATCTATCTTGAAATATCTTGATGTTTTAAAAACCTTATAGCCTTCTTTGTAAAATGATTGAGCTAAATGACTTCCGATAAAACCATATCCACCTAATATTAATACTTTTTTCATTAAATTATTTTGATAAGATCTCTATAGATTCAACAAGATTATCTAATCCGTCTTTAATATCAATGTGATGATTCCCAATAAATAATCCGTCATTATGAACTCTGTCTGAAGCAGTTAAATCTCCGAATACCGAATAGTCATAGTAGTCAAGCATCTCATTTTTGGTTATGTTTCCACATACTATTGGCCGTGTTTCTATATTTCTTGTTGAGAATAAATTTACCATTTCATTCCTTGAAAAGGGTGCATTTTTCTTCAAAATAATAGAAAACCCAAACCATGATGAGTTACCAAGCTCGGATTGAGTTTTAATAAAATCATACTTTTTAATTTTTTTATAGAATTGATCATAATTGGTTCTACGTTTTTCAATTAGATTATCTAATTTCTCCATCTGGTTGATGCCAATTGCTCCAGACATTTCAAGAGGTCTTACGTTGTATCCTGGTAGAACAAATCTAAAAGACTCAAAGAAAGGATCATTACTCTTTTCACAAATTAAATTCTCTTCTGGTAAATTTCTAGTCCATCCATGAGCTCTAATTGAAAGTAAGATATGATAAATTTCTTCATCATCAGTTAAAATCATACCCCCTTCCATCGTTGATATATGGTGTGAAAAGAACCCACTGCAACTACTAACAACTCCAAAAGATCCAGTTTTCTTTCCAATGTACTCTGCACCAAGAGACTCACAATTATCTTCTAATAAGATTAAACTATGTTTATCGCATATTTCTTTTAATTTTTTATAATCAGCTGAATTGCCAAGAAGATTAACTGCAAAAATAGCCTTGGTTTTTTTTGTAATTGCTGATTCAATGATTTCAACATCAATATTTAAGGAATCTAAGTCAATATCTACAAATCTTACTTTTAAGCCATGATAATACAAAGGTGAATAAGTTGTTGACCAGGAAACAGCTGGGACAATAACTTCGTCACCACGTTCTAGATTCTGAGATTGTTTTGTAAAAAATAATGCTGCTGTCATCAAAAAATTTGCAGATGTACCAGAATTAACCATCACACAATATTTTGAATTATGGTAATTTGCAAAAATTTTTTCAAACTCAGAAACTTGAGAACCCATCGTATACATTCCAGATTCTATAACATTCTTAATAGCGTCTAATTCCTTTTCATCCCATGTTGCAGAAGCTAGAGGAAGTGGCGATAGATTTTCCATTTGATTTTTATTTCCTTTTATATTTTGGACCCCTATTAGTCGAAATTATATGGTTTTATTTAGTATATATAAAGGAAATAATGTGATTGGTTTATTTGTTTGATTTAATCTTCGTTTAAAATATTTTTAAGTCTTGTAGATGTTATTTCAGCATTCATATCCTCGATAGTGTCAATTTCTACCCATTCGGAATCAACTGGGATTGATGAGACCTCTACCCCGGATTCAATTAATAACTGAAGTAGGTCAGTCAAATATGCATTTTTTGGTGATTTTCCTAATAGATTATTACTTTTTTTTGCTTGATAAAAAATATCTTTCATTTGCTCAATACCTTTTTTAGACAATTTAATAAGGCCAATATATTGACCTTGAATCTCTTCAAGAGAGCTAGGCTGTTTCCCGATTTCTGTTATTCTTTTATCGTGATCTAATTTCAATGTCTCTAAATCATCTAATGGATTATCAGATCGACTTTTCCAATAATATTCCCAATTTTTATCAATAATGACTGCTATATCTTTTTTACTATCTATTAGTTTTTCAAGTATTTTCTTTGAGTAAACAATATCGCCATAACTGATAATTACATCATCTTGTAGCTCATCTTCAGCACAGAATAAAGTCCAAACCATATTAGTTTTTGAATAATTTGAATTTTCCTTTATCCTCGATCCTTTCCCTTTTAGCATTTCAATTTTATATCCACCTACTAAAACAATTTCATCAATGCCAGTTTTTTCTAAAACAGATATTTGTCTGTCAATTAAGCTTTTTCCATCGATTTCAACCATACATTTGGGTTTATCTAATGTATATGGTCGCAATCTTGTTCCCTCGCCGGCGGCTAAAATAATAACTTTAATTTTATTTTTGTTCATTTTGAAAAAGTGACCTTAATCGATTAATCTCTCTAATAGAAAAATTATCTTCTCTTTCAGGATGCCACATCCAACCTTCCCAAGGAAGTTTGTTATGAGATATTGCTTCTACTTCCATATCTTCAGCCTTTGCTAAAACTTTAAATGATTCAGGACAGTCTACTAATCCATAATTATGATAACTATTAACAGTGGCAGGAAACTTATCTTCCTCAACTTCTACCACTTCAAGAGAATGTCTTGTACCAACATGACCCTTAACTTTTTTTAGATCTGCGCCCTCATAAACAGCCATGATCTGCATTCCTCTACATATTCCCAATACTGGCATTTTTATTTTTTTTGACATGTGTAACAAAAATTTCTCTGTCAAATCTCTTTTCGGGGCTTCTCCAATATCATTTCCACCTGAGATTATAATTCCTTCTAATTCAATTGACTTTATCCATTTATCTAATATGTTTTGCTTCTTAAACGGTTTGGATATGTCAACTAAACTATTTGGTATTAGAACTGGATCAAAGCCAGCCTTTACAACCCATTCAATCATTCTTTGATCTAAAGAGTCTCTTTGCTCTTTATATCCTTTTACTAAGTCTATTCTTTGGGTTATGCCAACTTTCATTTATTACCTAAGATTGCTATGTGTTTTAATACTGGATGAATAATATGATAGGTTTCACCGCCTTTATTATCAGAATTATTAACTTCAAAGTCATTATTTTTTATATATTCTTCCAATGTTTCAATTAAAACATAGGCTCTAGCTTCAGAATCAGTAATATGATCAATATTTTTTCTATCTTTTGGAGATGGAAACTTTTTTCTATATATTATTGGTCCACTATCTATATCTTTAGTTAGAAAAATTGATGAGGCACCAATTGTATCCTCAATTATTAAACTAAAATAATTTGTAGTACTTCCTTTAAAATCAGGAAGATAGCCACCATGGACATGAAGAAAATTTTTACCAGTATTTAATATATTTTTTTTAAGTAAAACTCCACCAAAACCTGAAAAAATAAAAGTACTCTCTGGTCTATTTTTGATAATATCAATAACGGCTTTACTATTTATATCTTTATCTGGCGAGACCGTATATTGGATTCTGTTGGACTCTAAAATTTTAAAAATCTTATTTTTTGATTTTAAGTTTTTTTGCCCTGGCAAAACCTTATTATCCTCTGCAATAAGCACCACTACGAAGTTTGGTAACAATTTATTTTCAGCTAATTTTTCAAGATAACAAATAGTTCTTGTGGTGTCTGCTGCAACCATAGCAATATCCTTAAGAAGCAAAATAAGCCTCATATCTATTCTTAGAAACCATATTTACAAAAATCATTTCTGAATTTACAAGAAGAGCTAAAAGTTCATTCGGAATTTCTTTTAATTTATTTTCCTCCAGTGAGCATATCAAATCATTCAATTTAAGTATCGTGCTTAAATATTTTAAATTTTTAGTCTTGGAGAAATTTAATGTCAACAATAATGAAAATAAGCAATATAGTTTAGATATATTGTTATTATCCTTGCCTGTCCTTAAATTGGTTAGGTGATATTTTTGATAAAGTTTTTTTGTTACTTCAAATCTTTGGACTAGAAAATCAATCCATGACTTTAAATTCTCGCCATCAAAGTTATTAACAACAATAAAATGTTCATTTATAAGAGATAAGATAAGGTCCTCTGTAATAATTTCTTTCTTATCGGAAAAAGCACTAATTTTTTGATTAATTTTAAAGTTTTTAGTCTTTGATTTACTTAAATTATTATTTAAGAATTCTTTTGAATTTAGTATGATTTTCTTATAAAAAATATTGGGTTCATCTGCATTTCCAAAATTAAATTTTGTTATGTTTTTTTTTCTATTTTCATAATATGCCTGTATGAAATCTTCTCCAAGGAATTCTGAATACATATAATTATGGGGATTTTCGAGTCTATCTAACTCAGTATATTCATAGTCAACCATTTTTTTTCTTGAGAAGATCAACGATTATTTTAGAATGGCTTAATAGGAAAGATTCATCTTGACTATTATCAATAATTAAATCTGGGTTTTTCGGCACAGGAAAATCAATATCCATACCAACAACATCAGAAATTTCGCCTGATTTATATTTAGAATATATACCTTTTACATCTCTGCTCATCAAATTATCAAGAGGAGTATCAATAAATACTTCATAATAATTTTTAAGATTATTCCTGTTCCATTCTCTTGATTCTGGAAAAATTGATAATATTGCGCAAACTACATTTATGCCTTGATCATCTAAAAATTTTCCTAATTGACAAATTCGATTTGCATTTAAGAGCCTATCTTCCATAGAATAATCTAAATCATTATCAAAAATTTTTCTAATGACGTCTCCATCTAAAAGAATGGTCTTAATATCAAGATTATTTGCATCGGAAACAATTTTTTCAGCAAGTGTTGTTTTTCCAGCTCCAGATAATCCAATTAACCAAATAACCATATTAATTCCTTTCTAATGAACAGACATTACTAAGTCTGCAGCACAATCTAGATGTACTTTATTTCCACTAACTATCATATCAAAACGCTGTTCTCCGCATCCAATTGCTGCTGGAATTCCAAATTCAGCGCATCTTATTGCCATGTGCGAATTTGCACCACCATACTTTGTAATTAGTCCAGCTATTTTCTGAGAGAATATCCAATCAAAACCTGGGTCTGCTCCTTCAATTACTACAATTTTGTTTTTAAGACTTACGCTTACTCCTTCAGAATTTGAATGTAGAACAACTGAAGCTGCAGTAATCTTCTTGTTTGTTATAAAATTTGGGTGACTTACTTGAAATGGAACAATATATGCTCCTGATATATCAGTTATTAATTGTGGTAAGCGTATACAGCAACTTATTTCATTCTTTTCTGATTCTTTCTTTGAAATCTCTCTTAAATAATCTTCTATTGAGAAGTCAAGGCTATTTTTTTCTATGCGTAATAATTTATCTATAGGTACGTGAGATATTTCATCTCTACTAAGATTATTATCTTCAGCAAATGCTCCAATTAGCTCCAACATATTACTTAGTGTCTTTGTAAAGACAAATTTTCCATATTCTCTTCCAATAATTGCATCGTTAACATATTGCAAAAGTTTTTTGGTATTAAAATTTTTAAAATTGTTTTCCTTAAGAAGTTTATCGATTTTTTTGGTTTGATCTTTAGATGGTACAAATTTTGAAAATTTTGAATGGTCGATAAAGTCTTCATCACTACCCTTTTTAATAAAATTACTCATTTGATCATATCTATTTGACATAATGTCATATGTTCCTGGTCTGAGATGACCGTATTTTTTCATAAATACATCATTTTTTAGCATACCTTTCTGTAATTTACTCATGTCATCAACTAGTTCACTTGCAACTGTCTCAACACAACCTTGAATATGATTAATTTCATCAATTGAAAAAATATTCATATTTTTTAGAGAATTTAGTATCGTTTTTGCAATAAATCCGTGTCTTGCGAGAATTGAAAAGGGAATGGTGCCTAAATTAATACAATCATCAATCATTGGAAAAAGAGAATGTAGATTATTTTTATATGAATTATTATCGTTTTTGATGCTTAATTGATTAACTTTGTCCATTGCATTTTCGATTGAACCATTGCACTGCCCCATAATTAATCTTCTTGTTTGGGATAAGTGTGCATTTTTAAAAACATTTTTTTCTTTTGCAGTTAGGGCTTGTCCAATTAAATTATCGATTTTTTCTTTAAAATCAAAACTATAGGCTGTTATTGCTATTTCAAATTCAACTTTATCATGTAGCTCAGGTGATTTAGAGAGTGATTCTATCCAATGATCTACTAGTTTTTTACAAATCTTACTTGGCAAGTCTTTTGGCAGATATGAATGAAAACTCAAACGAGTATCAATGAAAGGCTGTCCAGCTAACATTGTCATAAGAGAATGTCCTGTTGGAACAGAGTAACCCATGATATCTCTCGCATCCCTCCATGCATGATTAGTTATAAGTTTTTTATATAGCGAGCTTGCTAATGCTCTTGGAGTTCTTCCAATCATTTCAACCGGGTTCCAGTCTGGCATTTGACCTAATACAGTTGTCTTTCCATATACTCCATTTATATTCTTAAAACGTTGGTTAATAAAAGATTGAACACCCTTTAAGCTAGTATTAATTTTTTTAGTTAGGGATCTATTCCAATTTGGTTTAGTTGTAATTGGCCTTACCTGCAGCAAATAAGGCTTTAAATCTTGCCCAAGTGCAAATTCAATATCTAAGAATTTACTATTTAAAATAGTCTCAAGCTCATTTATAGCTTTAATTAATATCTTGAAACGATCAGAATTTAATTCATTTGTTGCATTTCTATAAATATATAATGTTCTATTAGAGTATTCGCCCATTCCAGAAGTTACAGTATCCGTTTCACCAGATTGGTCATCATAATTTACTACATAATATGGCGCACCAGTATTAAGATCATGCGTAAACACAACACCACTCATGGATGTATTGGTTATCATGTCTTGGATAATAATTTGATTTTCATCTGAAATTTTATGTTTATAGCTTTTGATTACTGCTTCAATTGATTTTTTTATAGAAATGTTATCTTTTGAATCGATATTTAAAATTGATTCAAATTCACCAGCTGAAGAAGAAATTTCTCCATCTTCAAATATAGAAGATGATCGAATCACTATAGTAGATTGAAATTCTTTATTTATTAAATTAATTATTTTATTCGGATCATCACTATAATCGCCAACATTAAAATATATGAGTTTTGGAATCTCAAAAAAGGATAATTTATTTCTTAAATTAATTAATGTCTCTGCTTTGGTTTTATTCATTTTATAAAAACTCTAAAAAAGCAATTTTAATCATTAATTGTTTATATTTCATGTTTTTCAAGAATTTAGACTTAAATTTAATTAGCTTTTGTTCTTATATCAGATTCTCTTAAATTCTTTATTAAATCAGCATAATGTTTTATTGCATGATCTTGCATCTGGTTGAAGACATTAATTCGATCAAATATTTCATTCTCATTTTTTACATCATGCAAAGTTGCCTTAAAATCATAATTTTTATCTTGTCTATTTTTTATGAAATTCCATGGAACCTGAAAGAAAAGAACATAATTGTTATCTCTGATCGATAGCTCATACTCTTGATTAGGGTAAATCGATTCAGTAATAGCATAATTATTTTCAGAAGTGTAATTCATTCTATTTTTCACATTTGCACTTTTAAAAATCATTGAGGGAATATCTCTTATTTCTTTTATTGATTCTTCTTTTAGTTTTGGTATATTTTCTCCTTTAATCATTAGCGCAACCTTTTCTCTTTCTTTTGAAAGTCTTTGTGTATTCTTTGTAATGAAATCTACTCCATGATCTGAATGAAGAACAACAGTGGCGTTTTCATCATAATCATTAATTATGTTATATAACTCATTTAATTTAGAATCAAAATGATGAATTGTATTTTCACACATGGTGAATCTTTCTTTATCGTATAGGACAGATAATCCTTTTTCTTTTCTAATTTGTTTATATTTGAAGTCATTTGCAGAATTTCTAACCTGAGAAGATATAGGCTGTAATTTAAATGCCTCGTGAACATCAAAAAAGCCGATGAATAGATATTGATTTCCATTTATTGCAGTTAATTGTTCTTTTACTTCATTAATAATGAAATGTGAATCTTGATTGGGTGCAACAATACATCTATCAAATCCCCTATCAAAACCATTTAAAGGGGTTAATTTTGGTATTGATGAAATTAAAGAGGTTGAATAACCCTCATCTCTCAATATCTCTGCAATAGTTATATCATTAATCTTTTCTCCTTTTCTAGGATCATAAATTAAATGATCTTTAGAATATTTTCCTGTAAAGACACCAGATATCGCAGATAAAGTCCAATCCGCTTGTGAATATGCATTTTCAAAGATTGTTCCATTTGAAAAAAAATTATTTGTATTAGAAATAATGTCCTTTTTTGAACTTTCTAATAAAACTTTTGATAGAGCATCAACAAAAATGTGCACAATTAGCTTTGGTTTTTTTTCTACAATCTCCCTATCCTTATAAAAAGGTTTACCAATAACATAATTATTATTCTTTGACTTTACTTCTATGCTTTCTATTTTTTCATCTATTTCTATGGGTATGTAATGAAATCTATTTTTATATTTTAATTCTAGCTCTACTTGTTTATTTCCATAATACAAGTCAACAAACACGCTGTCATTTGAATCATCTTTATCGAGAATAGCTATTGGTAAAATGAAATTTTTTGTTGGTACTAACTTGATTGTGTATTTATTTTGATATTGTAATGGTTCGATTTCTAAAATTTCAAATGCTCTATCAAGATCATGTCGATTAAAATTATTAACTTCAACATATGGAATAATAATTTTATTCCTTTTAGAATTATTTTCTTTGATTGTAAAGATTTCATAGATGTCATTTACAAAATCTGTTGGTATCGTCTTTTTATCTTTTATTTTGTTCTTTATTAAGATCTTATAAAAAGAAAATAAAAGTTTTTGGAATACTGATTTTAAAAATTTTTTCAATTTTATAAGCCTTTTAATTAATTGTCTTTTATAGACTCTTCATAAGTTGTTAAATTTATTTTTTTATCATTAAGCTTTATTATCTGATCACAATTTTTTAAAGTTGTTAATCTGTGTGCAATTATGAGTAATGTTAAGTTCTTGTCTAAACTTTCAATTGACTCAACAACAGATTCTTCAGTTTTATTATCAAGCGCGCTAGTCGCTTCATCAAAAATTAATACGTCTGCATGCTTATATAAAGCTCTTGCAATACCTATTCTTTGCCTTTGACCGCCCGAAAGCCTTATTCCATGTTCTCCAACATATGTTTGATATTTTTTGTCCCAGCTTTCTATTAAATCATCTATCTGAGCTTTCTTAGCTGATTCTTTAACTCTTTCAAGGTTTATGTCTTCCAAAACTTCTCCAAATGCTATATTTTCAGCAATAGAATTATCAGATAGATAGATGTCTTGAGGAACATGAGCAATTCTTGCTTGCCATGACCTAACATTTTCTTCATCAATAACATTTCCATCAATTTTCATAGAGCCTTTAGTTGGATAAATAAGTCCCATAATGATGTCAAATAATGTACTCTTCCCACTTCCAGTTGGTCCAATCAATCCTACTCTTGAACCCTTTTTAATTGAAAAATCAATATTTTTTAAGATCCATGGTTCATCATCAGCATACCTATAACATAACTCATGAAGAGTAATCTCTTTTTTAAAAGGAATGGGTGTTGGAAATGGCTTGCCAGCATAACTTGGCATCTTTTGATTTAGTAGATCAATAATATCTTCTAAAGAGGCCCAAGAACCTTTGATGGCACTATAAGACCCATAACCTTGTTGCATTACTGGAAGCAATCTTTGAGCACCTAATGCTAAAGCACCTAGAATGGGTATGGATGAAGATAATGCACTTTCATCTTGGCCTTGTGTCATAAAATATGCAATTGAGGCAATTAGAATCATTCCTATCGCTTCCATAGCAAATCTTGGGCTTCCACTTATAAATAAATTATTTCCAGCTGATCTTCTTAAAGGTAAATCCGCATCTCTATATATTTTTAGATAGAATTCTTGGCTACCATGTATTAATACATCTCTGATACCCATAAGACCTTCTTGAAGTGATTTAACTACAGCATTAGATTCTCTTGCAATAGTTTCACTATTTATTCTTATTTTTCTTCGCGTATAAAATATTACACAAAAATAAAGCAGTCCAAACCCAACAAAAGTAGTTAATGCAACGCCAATATTTATGATAAAAAGAATGCCTATAATACCGGTTAATATAAAAACCGAACTTATTAATGTTAACATTGGATTTAATACGCCGCTGATTACTGTGCTGGTCTTGGTCACAATACCGTTAATAACTTCACTGCTATTTCTTAAAACATGTATTTGATATTCTTGATATAAACTTCTCCTATATACTTCAATACTTAAATCATGACCAGATGCAAAAGATAGACGGGTTATTGCATAAAGTAATGTCAATCGAATTAAACCAGCAAATAAAGCTGATAATATGAAAATTAAAGTAACAGGTAGAATTAAATCTGAGGGCTTGTTTAACTCTAAAATTTTAATTAGAGGTTGTGATAAAGAACTTTCAAACAATTGATCTGGGTTAGTCAACACTCCAAGAAAAGGAATAACTGCACCGACACTCATTATCTCAGCGAAAGACGCAATAAACATTAAAATTAAAACCAAGAAAAATTGTTTTTTTCTTCTACTACTTAAATGACTCCAAAGTTGTTTCATTTTGTATGACTTTTTCTTAGATTATCTAAGAAATCTTTTATAATATCCTTAATTACTTGAAAATATCGCATTATTCTATGCCTTGTATTAGCATCGGCTCTTGGGTTTCCATTCATAAAATCAGTTTGTGCGAGAATTAAATCATGATATGAAAAGACTTTATTGTATTCATCAAAATATTCTCCAAACTGAGTCTTTTTAAAAAGAATAGTATCTAGTTCTTCATAGATCTTCTTCTCATATTGACCGTCATTCATTATCAAATAACCATCTTCTAAAGTTCTAGCATAAATATTATTTTCAGTTGCTACACCCCAAATATCGACATTTTGATTAACCTCTGGCGCAGAAATTGAATAATGATCTTCAATGACAATATGCTGTCTTTGATTGTCATTAAAAAGAGAGTAATTATTTTCTAATCCAAAGATATCATAAATAGTATGAAATAAATCTTGTATGGAACACAATTTATTATTTTTATTTAAATTATTGTCGCCCCTTTTTCTATGCAGCATAAAAATATTAGTTCTATCTCTGTTTATAAATCTAAAACGCTCTTCATTTCTCATCTGATTATTAAATTTGAACCCATGATCAGAAAAAATAAAAATATGATCAAAATCATCTTTTGAAAACTTATCAAAAATAATATCAAAAGATAATCTGATTTCATTAATAGCAACTCTTTCGCCTTTTTTTGTATATCCCCAATCCTGAAGAGCCCAATGATAATCTGGCAAGCTTAAAAATAGTAAATGATTATCATCTAAATGTATTTTTTCTAAATATTTCTTAAGATCATAGTCATTATTGTGATCGCCAACTGATCGAATGCCGGGTGGGAATAATCCACCTCTTCTTTCATTTGGGTTTGAAAAAAAATTTAATTTATATTTATTATTAATAAATGGATCAAATATAGTTGGGGTATCTTTACTTATAAACTTTTCAGGCCATTTTACTCTTGCATCACATCCATTATTTAATGGAGTTTCGCCTGTATAGAAACTTGCCATGCTCCTGGGTGTGTCTGGAGCAGGAGTAAAACAATTATCATATAAATTACCACCTAAACTTTTGATAAACTCATCAATACCGTTTGGAGAAACCATGTCATTGTAGATATTAAATCTATTAGGTCTTAGCATATCAGCAAAAATAATTAAAATTTTCATAAAAGCTTTATTAATAATTTATTAAATAAAATACTGTGCTAGTGATTATATAAAGACAAGTTGTTACTGTATATGTCAAAAGTAATCTCTTTGATGAAACCATGTAGAATAAGACTAAAGACAGCATATAAGATGGTAATAAATATAAATTCATACCTCCTAATGAAAATAAAGCTGGAACTCCGAATAATAAAATAATATAAAAAAAGTGTCTAATATCTTTTGAAATTAGAATATTTTTAATATTTTTTATAAGAATATATAAAATTGTTAAATGCCATGATGCTTGGAGTATGATGATAGTAGAATAATGGCCTGCATATCCTGTAACTGTTCCATCAAAATATTGAGTCCATGGAAAAGGACCAATCATTAGTTTTATAAAATGTTCTAAAATAGAACTGCTAACATCTGAAAGTAATGAATTTTCTTGAGAAGTATTAAATATATTAATAAAAATTGAAAATATATCACTGCCCAAAATCTGTATTATAAAAAATGCCATAAAAGATGATATAAAAAGCATTATTAATCCGTTTTTTTTATTAAAAGCAAAAACATTTCTTATTAATAGACTTCCTATTATAGATAGTAGGTATACTGATCTATGCTGAAAAACCAATCCAATAGAAATAATATATGAAATAGCTTTTTGAGCTTTTGTGATTGAAAAATATATTAATGAGATTGAAAGTATTATTAAAAATACTCCAAAAATATCTCTCATAGAATGCGAAGGTATCCATGCAAAAGGCTGAAGTATAGTAAAATAAAAAATTGGTCTTATTTTATTTATGTCTTGTGAATCGAAGATCTTAGATGCAAGCAAAGCCAGTAAAATACCTGAATAAAAGATAGATAATATATTGATTGCACTGAAATTTAAAACATAAGAATCGCCAAAATAAAAAATACCACTTGCAATAAACGCCATCATATAATTCTTATGAACAGCTCCTTCAATAAGATTTATAGATAAAAATCCATTTTCAGCCCAATATTCAGCGATGCTATCTATAAGATATGTAAAATAAAAAATATCCCAATAATAATGGCCATTTTCTATATCAACACCAGTTATATTCTCGGTAAAGTAATCAGGATTTATTATAAAAATAAAATGGAATGCGCCAATTAAAGTTTGTAGTAAAAAAACTAGCCCAATAATTATGTAATCTATTCTCCTAAAAAGGATATCTCTCAATAAATAAATTATTAAAAATATGCTGATAGCACATGAAGACATTACAATTATGAAACTAGACAGGGCTGAAAATCCTTTGCCAAATACTCCAACTATCCCTACAAATAGTAGGTAAGAAAAAAGTAAATAAGAAATATATGTCATATATTTCTTATCTTGAATTTTATCTATCAACATTGTTTTTATGAAAAATAACTATCAATATTATTTTTAAACTTATCAAGCGACAATAATTCTTCAAAAAGTTGTTTAGCGCCACTTGAAAGCTTTTCAAATAATGCATCATTCATATTTACTTCTTCAATGTTTTTAGAAAATTTATCGATGTCTCCAACTTCTGAAATCATGCCATTCTCATTATGACTAATTATCTCGCCATGGATTCCTACATTAAATAGAATTACAGGCTTGCCAAGACCTAAAGCTTCCAGCATATAAAATTCTCCTGTAGATGCATAATAAGATGGAACTAAAACCCCTCTAGACTTTGCCATAACATTTAAAATTTCTTCATGAGTTTGTAGATATGTTTCAATTTCAATAATTCCATCATCTAAATATTTATTTAAGTCATTTTCTTTAATGAACTTGCTGGCAATATTTTCAGATCTCATAATTAATTTAAACTTTGTATTTTTACTTTTCTTGATAATTTTTGGAATAATATGCCATCCTTTTGCTGTAATATTTTGCCCAGCCATTACAAAATAGTCACCGCAACTGCTTTTAATATCTCTAATAGTATCTTTATCAAAAAAAACTGGTAATTTGATCATCTTTTCTTGATTTACTCCATAGCTATTTAGTACAGATAACTGATTATTACTATATCCAATAATTTTATTAGCATTAATTATTCTTGGTTTCGATTTAATTGAAAAAGTAATTTCTTTTAAATATTTAAATATATTTCTTCTTGATCCTAAGCACTTATTTTTAAATGGACTAAAGATAGGTTTTTTAATGCATTCAAAACAAGGGCCGTCTTCTAAGCCAGCAAAATCCTTTACGCAATAATATTCAGTTGTTAGTGGCAAATATGAATATTGGATGTCATGCTTATTGCAAATATCAATAGTTACTTTATTTTTAATAGTCCCCATATAAAAAACAATATCTGGTTTAAAACTTTTAATAACATTCATAAACTCTTCCTCTACGAGATTGGGTTTAATGTTTTGAATATACGAATATTCTTTTTGCTCAAAATATATAGCCATGCCTTTCAATTCTTCTTCTTGTTCAGGGGTATAATTTTTTTTTGGAGCATAAATGCCAACTTTGGCACCTACTTCATTAAATACTTTTACCAAGTATTTAGACGACCTATGGCCAGACAGATCACCCCAAATAGAGTCTGGTACAAATAATACCTTTTTATTTAAAATGCGATCATTGTTGGTTGTAATAATTTCTTGTGACATTTTATTATGTAGCTTTATAAAGTATTAACTTTTATTGAGCTTATTGGAGGTCTTGGAGTCTCTTTATCGTAACTACATTTAACATGAATAAATTTACAACCCGCATTTCCGTTTTTATTATTAATTAGTTCACTAAATTTTGATAAATCATTAATATCTTTACCTAGGATTTTGAAGTTTGAATTTTCTGCAATACCAACATAATTTATATGGGACTGATCTGTATCTTGACCTCCAGTGCTTTTATTAGATTCGTTATCAAATAAAATATAAGTGAGGTCAATATCTTTTGAATATCTACCCGAGGTCGTTAATCCTCCCATATGCATAACAAATTCAGCATCGCCACCACAAACAATTACCTTATTCCCACCCTTTGCAGCACCCAGCCCCAAGCTTAAAGCACCGCCCATATTACCTGCCATATAAAAATTATTTGTGTTTGGCATGTAGCTATACATTTCTCTAGCGGTGTTTCCTGTTGTCCCAATAAACAAAATATCATCATCTTTATATAACTTGTTTAATAGCTCAAGATATTGACTCCTTGGTAAATATGAAGATAGATCAAGTTGATATCCTTTTTTTAATTCAACTTTAGTAAATGTATCTTTTCTCAAGATACAAATTCTTTTTTCTTTATTGCTATTATCTATACTTTTTATGGTCTCATTTAGAGAATCTTGATCTAAGATCTCATAATCATATCCATAAGATTGAATAAGATTAGGGAGTTTTTTTGCTAAATGCATATGTTGAATCTCGCTATCACCTTCTTTGTATGTTCTCCAACTAGTTATAATTGGAAAATTAATATTATATGGAACTAATAAACTAGTTATACAGCTTCCCATGTTAGTCAATCCAGAGGATTGAATTATTACAATGGGATTCTTTGATGACATCTTAAGTCCAGCAGCAACCGAACATGCTACTGCTTCACTTGCACATGGTATATATTCAATCAGATGTTTATTATTTATTGCTGCGTTAATAATATTCTTGGCAAAGCTGCAAGGAACTACACAAAGATGAGTATATTTTTTTTTAACTAGTTCATTTATAAAATCTTCAGAATTTAGCATACAACTTCGATCTTATTTCCTAAATTAATTTGATCATGATGTATTTCACCAAAGTGGCAAATTACTGAACCTGATAACTCTGATCTTGGTGAATACATAATAACATTATCATCTTTTGGGACAATTTCTGCTTCTAGATATGTACATAAAAGTGGTTGGTTGCCTTGTCTAACTAATTCTTTATAGTTATCTAAAATATAATTTTTGCTGTTAATGACTCTCTGTCTAAAAATATTATGATTTTCCATGACTCCGTACAATGAAGCTATTGGATGATAAGGTCCAGTCACCATCTTATTTTTATGAGTATCCAAATTAAAATAAAAATTATTTGTTTGCTTTGGTGATAAATTATTTTTGAATGCTACAAAACATGCTCCCGTTAATCCAAACAATCCTTTACATGAGCTAAATGCAGTCAAGTCTGCAAGATCGTGATTATCTTCTAATCCTATTGATCCGGTTGCATCTACAAATAATTTTGCATTTAATTTATTTGATATTTCACGAATTTTTTTTAGGTTAACTTTAAAAGCTACAGAGGTTTCTGTGTAAGCACATAATACCCAATCATAGCTTTCATTCAAATCATCTAATTCGTCATATTTGCATATAGACAACTTACAATTTCTTGGCAATAATTTTTCAAGCCTATCACTATAATAACCAGTTGAAATTAATAATACTTTTCCAGATACAAAAGTATGCAATCCTAATTCTAGTGCAAAGGTCGCAGAACCTTGGGCCATAATTACCTCATCTTGTCCACTTAAAGCTTTTATCCAATCAACAACTTTTTTTGACATCTCAGTATATTCATCATCCCCTCTTCCAAATAAAGGTTTTAGATTCTCAAGATTTTCATGTAATACTACTGCAGGACCTGGGGTTAGCATCAATTTTTGATTTTTTATTTGCGTGATTGATTTTTGTGCTCTAAGTCTCATTTTAGAACTGCTTATGTCTTTTGTTCTTGGTAAAACTTCAAGCCTATCTTTGCTTATATTATTAGTATTATCATCACCATGCATTAATATATCTATCTTATGCTTATTAAGAATTTCGTCATCTATTAACCATGGGGTTTCAACAACCTCATAAACATATTTGAAAGATTCAAGAATCTCTTTTCTTTCTTCAAAGCTCAGTTCTGGTTTATATCCTTTTTTATTAAGAATCTCTTCATCACTGGTAAGTCCAACGACTACATCACCTATGTCCGATGCTTGTTTTAAGATCCTTACATGTCCATGATGAATTATGGTTGCCGACATATCCACCATAACTCTTTTTTTACTCATACATATCTCCATAATTTATGCTTTTTAACATTCTCATAATTAATTATTTAGTTCCAGGAATAAATTCAAGAATCTCTTTTATAGACATGCAATCTGGCTCTGCTTCAAGACTTCTTCCATTTTGTAAAATGGAATTAGCAACCTTTAACATAGCTGGATATGCTGCTCTTAACATATGATTTGCAGAAATAACTACATTCACTTTCATCTCTATAAACTCTTCAATAGTTACAGAATTAAAACTGGTTGGCACAACTACTACGGGTGTATATGTATCTGATTTCCTAAATTTCTTCATAAATTCAATAATTTCCTTAGGATCTTCATGCCTTGAATGAATCATAATTCCATCTGCCCCTGCTTTAATATATTCTGAAGCCCTTTTTAAAGCATCATCCATTCCTGCATCCAAAATAAGAGATTCTATACGAGCAATAATCATAAAATCATCACTTACTTGTGCCATCTTGCCTTTTTTTATTTTTTCACAAAAATTTTCTATAGTATCTTGCTGTTGTTTTACCTTATTACCTAAAAGAGAATTTTTCTTTAATCCAGTTTTATCTTCAATAACTACAGCACTTACTCCAGTTCTTTCAAGACTTTTAACAGTAAATTCAAAATGTTCTATTTTTCCACCAGTATCAGCATCAAAAATCATTGGTTTGGTTGTAACTTCAAAAATATCATTGACCGCATTTATTCTTGATGTCATATCAACAGCTTCAATATCTGGCTTACCTTTAGATGTTGAATCAGTCAAAGAGCTGGACCAAAACCCATCAAAGCTAATAAATTCTCCATTTCGTTCGACTTCTGTATTTTCTGATATTAAAGCACTTAAAGCATTATGAGCCTCGAGTATACGAACAATCTTTTTATTTTTAATTAGCTGTTTTAATCTACTCAATCTATTTGAAGTAGTAACGCCCAACTTCATCAGTTGGTTTTTAATGTTTTGATCGCTAATATCTGAACTATATTTTATTTCAACTAATTCGCCGCCCCACTGCTCCATTAAATCAATTACTTCCTGTCTATATTTCGATTGTTTAGGGCATTCAACCCAGTCATCACCATGAACAACATAATTAGGTTTAAGTTTAATTAAATTTTCTTTATAACTTGCATTCTCCTGAGGTATTACATTTGAGACCATTGATAGACTTTCGATTACTTCTTTTCTTTGTTTATATTTTAGGTATGCTGTGTCGTTCAGCTCATTAATCGCAACTGATGTTAATAACCCTACAGTAACCTCTCCATATAAAGCAGCTTCTTTCAGAATATTTATATGGCCAGCATGAAGCAGGTCTGCAATTAAACTTACATATACTTTTTTATTTTTCATCAAATTTTGAAAACTCCTGTATATATGTATATTTTATACTTAAATCTTTATCCAATTTGCTAATAATGTATCTTTATTTATAAATCCTGTTTTTGGTGTAACTACATGACTACCATCTTTTTCTCCTAAATACGCAGACCACCAATACATAGTACTATTTGAAATAATGAAATGTTTACATAAAGACATTAGGTATAAATCAAATTTTGCATCGCTCATTTCTTTTAGCGGATTAACAAAAACTATATCTTTTTCTTTGAACGACAAAACTTTCTTAGCTCTTTCAATATTTACGCTAAAAACAAAATAAGTTAAATCATCTTCTTTTGATTCAAGTATATCTATTGCTCTCTTGTAATATTCATGATCATATACTTTATATATATTTTCATTGTCAGGATTTGCCTCATAAAATCTCATTCCTATAGCAACTGGATTTTTAGCCTTCAATATTTTATCTTCATAAGGCTGTATCTCAGTTTTCTTAGGTCCACTTAATATTAAATTTTCTTTTAAAATATCTCTATATTCATGAAAATACTTAAAAGATTGCCAGTAACCTAAGAAAAATTTTGCTTTTATGTTCCATATATTCTCAATAAACTCAGTATTATTTTTTTCGATATATAAAATCTTTAATTTTTTTATTACAAACCAAAAATATCTATTTGCAACTAAATATTTAAATATACTTTGATCAATAAACTTTTCTTTTATGTTATATCCATTTAAAGAAAAAACGCCTCCATAATAATCTCTTTTACCGAATCCACTGATATTATCAATCACTAAATTAGTTTTATTTTTCTTAGAGTAAGCAAGACCAAAAGCATAAATAAATAGCTGATTTCCCAATCCTCCAACTAATCGAATGAAAGTATATTTTTTTAGCATAAAATAGTTACTAAAAGCCTGGTACAAATTCTTTTATATGATTTATCCAAATGACATAACCTTGATGTTTTAAATGTTCTCCATCATAAGAGTATGGAGAGCAGTCACCAGTATTGCATTTATAATCAATATTATTACTTACCATTTCAGCAGACACTTCATATGAAAGCTCACTCATATTAGGTATAACTAATAAATTATTATCCTCTGCAAAGTCCATTAAAGATTTATTAAGTGTTTGAACGTATGTCCTGTCTCTTGAAAGACTTGCCTCATGAATCAAATGAATTATTGGAGTAATATTATTTTCGGCTAATATTTTAATAATCTGTTTATAATAACCAAAGGCTTCGTCAGGTCCATACCAGGATTGTCCGTCAGCGTCATTGCCTCCAATATAAATAATTACTGTATCTGGATTAAAGTTTATGACGTTTTGAACTTCTTCTAATGCGCAAGCAATCACTTGGCCGCCATGACCAATTTCTTGAAATTCACCTTCCATGGAATAAAAATCAAGGTCATGCATGTCACTTACTACAGAGTCACCCCAAAAAATTTTTTTGAACTTAATGTCACTATTCGAAGTATCAGAAATTCTATATAATTTTTTATCATAAACGACTGGGCATCTCTCACTATTAGACATCATTGAGCCATCACCTACGCCTGAACAGGACAACAAAAAAAATAAAGGAAGCAAACTAATAAATAATTTATATTTATCCATTATAAAAATTTACTATTTCATTTGTTATTTTTATTATTTGTTCATTTGTAAGCTGTACAGATGAGGGAAGCCAAAGACCTTTATGTCCTATTTCTTCGGAATTAGTAAAAAAATCTTTTGAACTATATATTTTCTGTTTATTAATCGGGGGGTACATAATTCTTGTTCCTATACCTTTGTCTTTTAGATGAATCATTAGTTTTTCTCTATCTTCGCATACGCAATCAATAAACCATGGAGCAGTGTCTTTTAAATTATGATCAAATAATTTAATTTGTTTGCAGTCATTTAATCTTTCTTTATATTCACTATAGATCTCTTTTTTTCTTATTACTCGTTCTGGAAGTTTTTTCATCTGCTCAATACCAATACAAGCCTGCAGCTCAGTAAATTTAAAATTGAAGCCTAGATGATGATGAATATCATTACCACCTCCAGACCTTCCAAAGTCTTTAAGCTTTTTTAATCTATCAGCAGCAGCATCATCATTAGTAATAAGGGCTCCACCTTGTCCAGTTGATATTATTTTTGGAGCGGAAAATGAAAAACTACCAATAATTCCAGATGTTCCTATATGCCTTCCATCTGGGTAAAAAGAACCTAGTGACTGAGCGGCGTCTTCTATTAGAGCAATGTTATTTTCTCTGCATAAAATCTCAAACTCTTTGATATTTTTTTTGGGGTAACGGCCATTCGAAGAAACAAGCATTATCGCCTTTGTTTTGGATGTAATTGCTTTTTTAACTAGATTAATGTCTAAACAGAGAGTTTCTTTCTCTACATCTACAAAAACAGGTTTTGCTCCAAACATTCTAACGGAATTCGGAGTAGCAATCATTGTATAGTTGGGCACTATAACTTCATCACCAGATTTTACCCCTGCTGCCATTGCAGCAAGAGTTAAACTTATTGTGCCATTATTCACAACAATACAGTGCTTTGAAGAAGTATAAGTCGCAATCATTTTTTCAAATTCTTCTGTACGTTTGAACTCGGTAATGAATCCGTCTTCATCCATATATTCAGAAATTGCTTTTTTTTCTTCATCTCCAAATAATGGACGCATTTGCATTATAAATTCTTCAGTCATTCATCTTATCCAGGTATTTTTGTTCTAATTCAAGAATTTTTTGTTTATCTCTATTTTTAATTTTTTTTGCAGGAATTCCACCATATAAAGTCCAAGAATCTAAATCACAATTTACTAGAGAATTTGCACCTACTGAGGATCCTGTTTCTAATTTTACGTTTGGTAAAATGGTTGAATTTGATCCAACAATACAGTGCTGATTGATAATTACAGAACCAACCTCAAAATTTCCTTTATATTCTTCAGGTACCATTGGTGTTGCTAATCCAGAAACATAGTCATCAGATCCAGCTGCTATAACAACATTTGGTGAAAGAGTGCTAAATTTATTAAATTCAACATAAGCTTTCTTTCCTCCTATAATTTTGCAACCAGATGAAATATGAACATTTGAAGATATTTTTAATGATGTAGATATATAACAAAAGTCATCGATGATCACGTTATCACCTATTTCTACAAGCTCAGGATATCTTATTCGAACTGTTTTACCAATAATAACATTTTCACCACATCCCTTAAGATCAGAGATTTCAAAAAAAATATTATCTTTCATTAGAATCTTTTTTTATCGGTATCAACATCTATAAATGGGCCATTCTTTGATTCAATTATTTGAGTATCATCTTCAAGGATTTCATACCCGTGCCCACCATATGCAAATACAGCTAAATCACCTTCTTTAAGATCAAATGTTTTAAATTCTATTAATTCTTCTGTAAATAGTGTCACTCTCATTGACCCTCTTCTTACATATACGCATTCTTGGGTTCTTTTTGCTACTCTATCAAAATCTTTATGAACATGCTTATCAAGAACTTTTCCTTTTTCATACCACCATGATCCAACTTGAACAAACATCTCATCAGGGGTGATAAAGTTAAGCCCTTTAACCCAGTCTTCATCCCTGTAAATTATACTTATAATCTTGTCTTTATCTTTAATGATCTCCATTTTATATTCCCTGATCTCTTTCTGATAGAATTGGATTATTGTTTGGCCAACTTATTTTAAATCTTTCATCATTCCATGGAATAGTGAATTGATCCTCCGCATCTATATAGTCACCATGATATGCTAGCTTATAGTGATATGTTGCCATTGGTGTAGTTACAAAAAAGGCATTCCCCATTCCAGGAGGAATGACTATTGATGATCTATTTTCTTCACCAAGATTAAAACTTTCCCATTTTAAATATGTCTTTGACTGTTCTCTTAAATCTATTACAACTTGCATTACTGCGCCTTGGACACATGATACAAATTTCCATGATTTTTTATCCCCATGAATTCCTCTAAGAACATTTTGTTTTGATTGTGAAAACTTATCATGCTTAAAAGTAAGATCTCCTGGTAATATTTTTGATAAAGACTCAGAGCTGTAGCTTGTCCAAATTACGCCCCTATCATCAGAAAAGGAACTTGGATTTACAATCTTTAAATCATCTATTATTGAAGATTCAGTAATCTCAAATGAAATAGTCATTCCTGTCCTCCAAAAGAATCATACTTTAAATCATATCTAACCATTTCAGACACCATTTCTTTTAAAGATGTTTTGGCTTTCCAACCTAGCTCTTTCTCAGCTTTTGAAGGATCGCCTAAAAGTAACTCAACTTCAGCAGGTCTAAAATATTTTGAATCAACTTTTACCAGTTCTTTGCCTGTTTTTTTATCTCTTCCAATTTCATTTATTCCTTCTCCCGTCCACTCTATTTCAATATTAACCTCTGAAAAAGCCATATTAACAAATTCTCTAATTGTTGAAGTAACGCCAGTAGCTATAACATAATCTTTTGGTTCTTCTTGTTGTAACATTAACCACATAGCTTCAACATAATCTCTTGCGTGACCCCAATCTCTTTTAGAATCAAGATTGCCAAGAACCAAAATATCTTGTTTCCCTTGTGATATTCTTGCAACAGCTTTTGTAATTTTTTTTGTAACAAAAGTTTCGCCTCTTCTAGGAGATTCATGATTAAAAAGAATGCCATTGCAAGCAAACATATTATATGACTCTCTATAATTAACAGTTACCCAATATGAATATAATTTAGCTGCGCCATAAGGAGATTTTGGATAAAAAGGAGTGGATTCACTTTGAGGTTCTGTTCCTGGCAATCCTCCATATAACTCTGATGTAGATGCTTGATAATATTTACATTTAACTTTTGAATCTCTAATAGCATCTAACAATCTAACTGTTCCAATGCCT
>MDTG01025863.1_pt1 | contig 23095 bp, 17 predicted proteins | sample 811421 | NCBI WGS metagenome assembly MDTG01 (sample SAMN05326645, study PRJNA326480) | marine metagenome | isolation source: seawater | place: Pacific Ocean: South East | collected 2011
CCCCCGCCAGCACCCAACGCCGCGTCGCCAGGGAACGACGAAGGATCGGTTCGTAGATCCGCTTCAACCTTCGGACGAGCCACGAGTCGCCGTCTCGTCCGCCGGTCCGTCCCCGCAGCAGCAGCCGGCACAACGCGGGGGTCAGGGTCAGCGCCACCAGGAGCGATGCGAGGATCGAGATCATGTACGTCAGCGCCAGCGGGCGGAAGAACCGGCCTTCGAGTCCCTGCAGGAAGAGCAGGGGGACGAACACCATGACGATGATCACCGTGGCGAAGACCATCGCGGGACGGATTTCGTTGCTCGCGTCGAAGACCACGTCCAGCACCGTCCGGCGTGCACCCTCGGCACGCGTCGCGTTCTGCCGCAGCCGGCGGTGCACGTTCTCCACGTCGATGATCGCGTCGTCGACCAGCACCCCGATCGCCACCGCGAGTCCACCCAGGACCATCACGTTCAGACCCATGCCCATCCCGTCCATCGCCAGCAGGGCGATCGCCAGCGACACGGGGATGGCCGTCAGGGTGATGATGGTGGCCCGAACGTTCATCAGGAAGAGGATCAGGACGATCGTCACGATGACGATCGCCTCCAGCAGCACCGAAGTCACGTTGCCGACGGCCCGATCGATGAAGTGGGACTGCCGGAACACGTCGCGGTTGAGTTCCATGCCCGCGGGCAGGGTGGGATCGATCTGATCGAACAGCCCGTCGAGCTGCTCGGTCAGGGCGAGGGTGTTGGTACCGGGCGACTTCTGGATGGAGATGATGACCGCCGGACGCCCCGACTCCGCCGCCTCGCCGCGCTTCATCGCGGGGCCGAGGCGGACATCGGCAACCTGACCGATGGTGATCGGAACCCCGTCGTGGAAGGTCACGATGGTTTCGGCGATGTCGTCGAGGCCGGTGACGCGACTCTGCTGCCGGATGGGAAGTTCGAAGTGGCCGACGTCGGGCAGGTAGCCCGCACTGGCCGTGCTGTGGGCCCCACCGGCGGCTTCGACGATGTCCGAGATGGTCAGTCCGTAGAGACGAAGCTGCTCCTGATCCACGTTGACCTGGTACTCGGGCAGTTCACCGCCGATGGCCACCGCCTGGGCGATGCCGGGAACGGCCAGGATCCGCGTGCGCAGGTCGAACTCCGCGTACGAACGCAGATCCATGGGGCTCGCCTCGCCCGACGGGGACGACAGGGCGACAAGCATGATCTCACCCGCGATCGAGGTGATGGGGGTGATGAACGGTTCGACGTCGTCGGGCAGCAGTTCGCGCACCGTGGCGAGTCGCTCGGCGACCAGTTGCCGGGCGTCGTAGAGATCGGCCCCCCAGTCGAGATCGACCCAGATGATGGAGAGACCGATGGCACTGGCGCTGCGGACCCGACGCACGCCGGTCATGCCGTTGACCGCGGACTCGATCGGGAAGGTCACGTACTGCTCGACCTCGTCGGCGGCGAGTCCGCCCGATTCGGTCATGATCACCACGGTGGGAGCATTCAGCTCCGGAAACACGTCCACGCTCATGTTCGGAAGGCGCAGCGCCGCGTATCCCGTCAGCAGCAGGGACGCGAGCACCACCAGCGATGCGTGCCGAAGCGAGAAGCGGATCAGGCCCTTGAGCATGACTCAGTGCTCTCCCTCGTGGTAGGTGCCGTCCGCGTGGAAGTGACCGCCCTGCTGGATGGTCCCGCTGGTGGCGAGCATCAGTTGGAAGCCGCCGTCCAGCACGATCTCGTCGCCCTCGCCGACGCCGCTGAGCACTTCGATCCAGCGTCCGTCGTCCAGACCCAGATCGGCTTCGAGCCGAATCACCTGGTTGGCGTTGTCCGGGGCCCGGCGGAAGATGACCGGCAGCAAGCCGTCACGTTGCACGGCGGCCAACGGAATCGCCAGTTCCGTGGAAGCCGATTCGTCGATGACCACTTCGAGCTGGCCCGCCACGCCGGGGCGTGCCCAATCGGCCAGTTGATCGGGAACCACGTAGAGGTCGATGGTTCGATCGTTCGCATTGGCGTTCGGGGCCAGCTGCAGCATGCCCTGCATGGTCGCATCCATGGGAATCGCGGTGCCGGACCGGGTGGGGGTCGGGGGGATGATCGTTGCCGCCAGTCCGTCCTCGAGCACCCCCAGATCGCTCTGGAGCCCGTAGGCGTGAAAGCGGATCCGGTCGGGCTGCACGGTGGTCACCACGTTCTCGCCGGTATCGACCCAGGCACCGTTGGTCACGCCCAACGTCTCCACGATGCCGGCCGTACGGGCCCGGATCTCGATGGTGTTCATGGTCAGCCACGCCGGTGGCGCGCCGGAGATGGTCCGGTCGACGACGAGTAGATCCTCGATCTGCAGTTCCGACAGCGATGCGGCCATCTCGAAATTCAGGTCCTGGTGGGCGCGGGCCGCGTCGAGGGCCGCCCGCTTGTGATCCTGCTCGGCCTGGTGCTCGGCCGCCAGTTCCTGGAGTTTGGCGACCCGCTCCCGGGCCTTGGACAGCTTGGCACGGGCGGCGACGAGTTCCCGTTTCGTCTCGCTGCTGGGATTCTGGAGCGCTTCGAGGGTTGCGATCCGCTCGGACCAGATCACGACGTTCTCCAGCACGCTCTCTTCCTGGAGCTTGTGTGCGATGTACAGATTCTCGTGCGTCAGGAGCGTCGACTGCAGCGTGCTGATGGATGCCTTCGTCTCGGCGACGTCTTTCATCAGTTCTCGCCAGGCGGGGGAGTCGATCCGGTAGAGCGGCGTGCCGGCTTCGACGATCTCGAACTGTTCCACCAGCACTTCCACGCGGCCGGGCAGCATGGTTCGGTACTCGCGGATCGCGGTGGGAAGGTATTCGAATCTCCCGGGTACGCGCAACGTCTCCTGGACTCGTCTCCGCTCGACGGTGGCGAAGGTGATGCCGAGATTGGATCGGACCGCGGAAGGGATGTCGACCCGGTTGGTGGGGGGGGCGACGTACGCGTCGCCCTCGCCGGCGGGGCGGACCGGGTCGCCGTCGCAGCCCATGGCCAGAGGAAGCAGGATCGTTCCTGCCGCAAGGATGAGGAGTCGGGTGGTTCTCATGTCAGCTCTCCCGTGTCGGCATCATCGTATCCGGGGTTTCAATCCGCCCTCTCGCGGTGAACACGCGGCGGGTTCGGTATCCGGGATTCCCAATCATATCCGTCCGGTGAAGGTGGCATGCGGACCGCCGTTCGAATGGCATCGGACGCGGACCGGCGGGGGGGTGCCCACGAAACAGGGGCCGCAGCATGCTGCGGCCCCTGGAGGATCATTCGTACACGCCGGAGTTACTGCGGCTGGGACAGGTCCATGATCGGATATGGACTGAGCTTGGACGGAGACTTCATCAGCCAGAAGGACTGCCAGTCATCCCCAAGTTCGCGTCCCTGAAGATCGTAGATGATGTGGTCGTTCCAGTACACGTCGGAAGGAGTACTGCCGACCGTACTCAGTTCGGGCGTGAGATTCGAGGCAAGCGCCTGATCACTGACATCCGATGGATTGCAGCCCGAAAGACCGAGAAGGCCGACGGTGATGCACATGATGGGGAACGTACCGCGGGTCATAGTGTTTCCTTCGTGTAGGTATCCACCGGCAAATCTGACAGACCAGTTCGCGTCGGGATCTTTCCCTTGTTGTCCTGATTCCGGGAGGTTCTCGTGCCCGAAGGCCCTGTACTCCGGAATCCGGACAATCAGTATATGGTCCTCCTCGAGATCGCGTCTACGCGACGGGAACGCCCCGAGGAATGCGGGATACGTTTCGTTCCGGATGGCGATGCAGAAGGGCCTTGGCGGACCCCGGAGACGGCTTTCGAGTCGATTTCAGCCCTTCGGCCCGATCAGGAATCGGACTCCTCGGAGGGCCGGGTCGCGATGGCCCGCTGCTTGCGTTGGGCCGATGGAGTCTTGAGATTGCTCGCCATTCCCACCAGCGACATTGCTCGAAGCAGCATCCAGCTGGCGTCGAACTGCCACCATGTGAGTCCGTGCCGTGCGGAGGTGGGGAAGGCATGGTGGTTGTTGTGCCATCCCTCTCCCAGGGCCAGCACTCCGACCAGCACGTTGTTTCGGCTGTGGTCCCGGCTGTCGTAGGGTTGGGCTCCCCAGATGTGGCAGACCGAGTTCACCGACCAGGTCACGTGGTGCTCGAAGAAGACGCGAACCAGTCCACCCCACAGGAATCCGGTCAGGGCTCCCATCCAGGTTCCGCTGATCAGTCCGCCAAGCAGGGCCGGCAGACCCATGCTGACGGCGACCCACAGCGGGAAGAGCCGTGTGATCGTGCAGAGATCGGGATCCTTCATCAGATCGCGTACATAGCGGGTGGTGTCGGGGCTTTCGATCCGGAACAGCCATCCGATGTGCGAATGGAGGAATCGCTTGATGCGACTTTCGCTTCCCACGTGCGGTGAATGGGGATCGTGCTCGTGGTCGCTGTGCTTGTGATGCTTCCGATGGACGGCGACCCACCAGAAGAGATCTCCCTGGACCGCCATCGATCCGAACACGCCCAGCATGTTCTTGACCCATCGCGGGCAGTCGAACGACTTGTGACTGAAGTAGCGGTGGAAACCGACGGTGATTCCCAGGCCGCAGATGAGGTACATGCCGAGGAACAGGATCAGGTCCAGCATGCCGAAGCCGCGGCCCCACGCAAGCCACATCACCGCGATCAGGGCCAGGGGGGGGAGCACCACGGAGATCAGCACAATCATCCGGGCTCCGCGCTTGGAGGGGGCGAGGGAATCTGATGTCGAGATCGTCGTCATGATGCGGAGGCTCCCCGGACCGTCGACCGCAGGTGATGCCTTCGGCCTCGTTCGTTGTCGAAGTGTAGCACCCTCACGGTCCCGCGGCCGGCGGTGGCGAGGCAATCGTGAGGCCTTCGTGCTCGCCCCGGCCGGGAAGGAACCAGCCCACCAGCATGCCGGCCGCCACGCAGGAGACGATGCCGAAGCCCGCGATCAGCAGCACGTTGACATTCGTCCAGGTGCCCACCACGAAGTTGACGGCGGCGCTGGTGGCCAGTCCCGCGATCGCTGCGACGGTGCCGGGTCGCCGGGTGAATATGCCCAGGATGAAGAGGCCGCACAGTCCGCTGGCGAAGAGTCCCAGGACCTTGAACCACAGGTCGAGCACGCTGCGGATGTCGAGGGTGGCGATGAGAATCGCTGCCGCGGTGCCGACGATGCCGAAGAGGACCGTGGTCCACCGGGCCACCCGGAGCGCCGCCCGGTCGTCCAGATTCGGTCGAAAGCGACGATGGAAGTCGGTCGTCCAGGCCGTCGAGACCGAGTTCATGCTCGAGTCGATGCTGCTCATGGCCGCCGCGAAGATCGCCGCAATGACCAGGCCGCTGACCCCGGTCGGCAACTGGGTCACGATGAACCAAGGCAGGATCTGGTCGACGGCACCCAGCGGAGCCAGGGACTCGGGATGCGTCCGGTACCAGACCCACAACAGGGTCCCCAGGCCGAAGAAGAGGATGCTGGAGGGGATCGCCAGCAGGCCGCCGGTCCAGATCGCGAACCGGGCCGATCGCTCGTCGGGCGTGGTCAGGTAGCGTTGGATCACGGCCTGGTCGGAGGTGTAGGGAATGATGTTGTTGAAGAGCGTTCCGAGGATCACCACGAGCAGCACCGGTTGGGTCAGGTCGAAGCCCGGATTGATCAGTCGGAGCTTGTCGTGCGCGGCGGCGGCTTCGATCGCCCCGCCGAGTCCACCCGGGATGTCGCTGAGCATGATCCAGACCGCCAGCAGCGCTCCGCCCATGAGCACCACCGCCTGCAGGACGTCCGACCAGATGACCACTTCGATGCCTCCGAGCACCGTGTAGACGATCGCGAGGAGTCCCATCAGCGTGATGCAGACGATCACGTCGATGCCCGTCACGGCGGACAGGGCCAGGGCGGGCAGGAACACCACGACGGAGACGCGCCCGAGCTGGGCGAGAATGAACTGCCCGCTTCCCAGCAGGCGGACCGAGGGGCCGAACCGTCGCTCCAGATACTCGTAGGCCGTCGTCAGTCCCAGCCGCCGGTAGAACGGCAGGAAGACGTAGGCGACGACCGGCGCCAGCACGACGGCGCCGTTGAGGGTGAAGAAGTAGACCCAGTCGGTTTCGTACGCCTTGGCCGGAATCGCCATGAAGGTGATCGCGCTCAGTCCGGTGGCGAAGATGGAGATGCCCGCCGCCCACCACGGGATTCGGCCGCCGGCGAGGAAGAAGTCGTCGGTGCCGTGTTCACGACCGGCGAAGTAGAACCCCATCGCCACCAGCGCCAGGAGGTAGAAGGCGATCACGATCCAGTCCATCGAGGCCAGCTGGCCGCTGGGGAGCACGGGGCGGATCATCAGGAGCCGCTCCGCGTTCGGTCCCGCCGTCACCACGCCGTCGGGCAGGGGCACGGTCGGTGACACCGCCACCGTTCGACGGTTCGCGTCGGCGGCTTCGGAGTCGTCCGCATCCAGCGTCGGTGGTGGGTCAGCGGTTCGCCACGTGTCGGTGATGGGTGCGTACACGAGCAGTGTGTCGAGTCCCCCGCCCAGCAGGACCAGCGCGTCGTGTCCGACCGGAATGGCGGGGGAGGCGGCGCCCACGGCGGAGGACGGCAGCTCGGCCAGACCGGTCCACGCGTCGTCGGTGGAACTCCAGGCCCACGCGTCGGTCCGGTCCGCGCGACGCCCGCCTTCGACGGTCTGGCCGCCGAACACGAGGAGACGATCGGCGTGGACACCGGTCGTGGGAAGGATGCGGCCCCCGCCGGGCAGCGCCGTCCGTTCGATCCAGCCGGCGTCCGGATCGGAAAGATCGAGGGTCCACAGCCGGTCGGAGGCGATGGTGGCCGCCGGTGCATCGTGTCCGCCGACGATGCACAGCGTCCGGCCCAGCAGGGCACCCGCGGCGGCGGCTGTCGGCACGGGAAGGTTCGGAAGCGGTTCGACGTCCAGGACGTCCCCTTCGACGCGAAGCAGGAACACCTCGTCGTGGTGGTTGCTGCCGTCGGTGCCGCCGGCGATCAGGATGCCGAGTTCCGGCACGGTCAGGCTGACCGCGTCGGCGGTCGGACGCGGGAGGGTTCCGTCGGCAACCATCCAGGTTCCCTCGGCGAGATCCAGCACGTGCACGTCGTCGTGGTGGCGGCTGCCGTCGGTGCCGCCGGCGACGACGAGTCGACCGTTCCAATGTCCTGCGACGAAGCCGGCCCGGGCGGTCGCCTGCGGCCACGTGGGAAGTTCCGTGCTCCGGAGGATGGACGCATCGCCTCCGAGGGCGGTGGCGAGCAGGCAGGCGGCGAGGGCGGGACACATGCTGAGCGGTAGTTTAGAGTGGATGCACCGGACGGGGGTTCGTGCGTCGACCGCTTTCGACCGTTCTCCGCCGGATCCTCGCCGTGATCTGGAGTTGAGGCCATGAAGATGCGACAGGTGCTGTCGCCCGACGGATCGACTTCGTCCCCGCACGAGCCGGAGGACGAGCGGTGCCGCTTCGATGTCTACGTGCTCGGCCGCAGCCAGGACGGTGGACTGCCCCACGCGGGCTGCGAGAAGCCCTGTTGCGTCGACGCCCGTGACCACGGAATCGTCGAGACGCCCGCCTGCCTGGGCATCCATGACCGGGAGACCGGTCGACTGGTCCTGATCGAAGCGACTCCCGGCATTGACTTCCAGCTTCGGCTGCTGCACGATCTGGCCGGGGTCTGCGGCCGGGGACGGCAGCCGGTCGACGCGGTGCTGCTGACCCACGCCCACATCGGGCACTACACCGGACTCATGTACCTCGGGCAGGAGGTCGCCGATTCGCATCGCATGCCGGTGCACGTCACCCCGGCCATGGCGGCGTTCCTGCGTGACAACGGTCCCTGGTCGCAACTGGTCGAGCAGGACAACATCGATCTGATTGAATGCGCGCCGGGGTCGGTGGATGGATCAGGTTCCGCGGGAGCGGTCTTTGAACCCATCGAGGGGCTGCGGGTCGAGGCGATCAATGTTCCGCACCGCGACGAGTTCAGCGACACCGTTGCGTTCCGCATCGGCGGTCCGGCGCGCACGCTGCTGTTCGTGCCCGACATCGATCGCTGGGACGTGCGACCCGGGATGCTGTCCCGTCTGCTCGAAGGGGTCGATGTGGCCTACGTCGACGGCACCTTCTACGACGGGCGCGAACTGCCCGGTCGGGATCTTTCGGAGATTCCGCATCCGGCGATGGTCACCACCATGGAACGGCTGTGCGAGCGGGTGGCGGCGCATCCGGGATCGGTCCGGTTCATCCACCTCAATCACTCGAATCCAGCGCTGACCCGGTCCGAGTTGCAGACCGAGGTCGCCGAGCGTGGGTTCGCCGTCGCCGGCGTGGGGGAGCGTCAGCCGCTCTGATCCGATTGACCGTGTCGCCTGCTCACGACGAATGACCGTGATCGGCGGCCTTCGATGCATCGGCCGCATGCTCTCTCTCGAGGAAGTCGAAGAGCGGCAGGAGATCATCTTCGATGACGCGGGTCAGGCCGGTGGCGTACCCCATGAGCGAGGGGAACGACCGGTAGTCGGCTGCGTTCGATGAGACGATCACCAGCCCGCCCTTGAACTCGACCGAATAGTTGGTTCCGTGCTGCATGAGGTAGTCGATCGTCTTCTGGCTGATTCGGTCGTAGGCCGATTTCGGGTCGGTGCCCTTGACGGTCCATTGCTTGTTGAACTCGTTCAGCTCGAACGTGATCGGCTGCATGCCGCCGGGGAGGTCGATCGCATCGGTCATGTGATGGGGGTGGATCACGATGTGTCCACACTCGGTGCCGGCGTCAAAGACGAGGAACGACCGATGCTTGCGGGTCTGGTTGCTACTGTCGTCGCCTTCGGATGCGAGCATGATGCACGCTCCGCGGCCGTTGACGGTGCGCGTCATGTGGCAGTTCTTGGTGGCCATCTTCCAGTAGGTGGTGGCGTGCTTGAGTTCCTTGGCGTTCTTGACCTTCGACTGCAGAGCCGCCTTGCCGTTGGATTCGTAGGTCCAGCCATGATCCCGTGCCCAGCGGATCCGCTGCAGGATGCCCTGCATCGCTGCCTGTCCCACGATGTACCCGCCGACGAGGCCGATTGGGACTCCGAGGATGAGGTCGATCAGCGAGGGCAGCAACCGGTCGCTGTCCGTGAAGTGGGCGATGATGCTCATCACGACGAAGGGGCCGACCACGGCCCCGATCACCGCGAACGGAATCAGTTGGCGGTGGAATCCATCGCTCTCGGCCCATTTCAATTGGTCTTCATCAGTAGTCTTCATTGCGGTGGTTCCTGTGGGTGACGAATGCGGCAGCTGCTCGGAAGCACGGGGCATGCCGCCGAGGCCGGCCGCGGCAAAGATGCGTGTGCAGTGAATGGGACCTCAACTGCCGAAGTCGACCTTCACGGCTTCGCGTGCCGTCTCGTCGGCTTTGAAGAAATCGAATTCACCGTCCTTGAAGCCACCCACCCCGGCGATGATGCTGCTGGGGAACATCTGGACGCCGTTTGAGAAGTCACGGACGTTCGCGTTGTAGAAGCGTCGGGCCCGGGCGATGCGGGTCTCGGTCTCGCTGAGTTCGTTCTGCAACTGCAGGAAGTTCTGGTTGGCCTTGAGGTCCGGATAGGCCTCGAAGGTGGCCATCAGGCCGCCGGCCGCCTTGCCGAGCTGGTCCTCGACCTTGGCCCGCTCGGCCGGCGATTTGTCCTTGTCGGCCACCGCCTGATTGCGGAGCTTCGTGACCTCCTCGAGGACGCTCTTCTCGTGCGTCGCGTAGCCCTTGACCGTCTCGATGATGTTTGGGATCAGGTCGTGGCGACGCTGGAGTTCGGTGTCGATGTCCGCCCAGGATTCCTTGCACGACTGACGCAGCCGCACCAGTTTGTTGTACATCGCGATCACGATGATGATCAGCAGTACGACGGCAACGCCAACGGCGATTGCGACGACTGCTCCGGTCGACATGGCGATGAGTACGGGTGTGAACATGAGGACCCCTCCCTGTGTGAAGGCGTTCAGAATACATACTCAGTGCTTTGTTCGGGTGAACCGGTGCACGCGGCCGTGGGCGTTCGAGTCCTGCACGGAGATGGCGCCGCCGTCGCCGGCGTGGGGGAGCGTCAGCCGCTCGGACCGGCCGCTTACGGACCCGGGAGCGGGGTTCCGTCGAATGCGATGCCCATGAAAAATCACCTCCAGGCGGTGGAGCCTGGAGGTGACGGAAGAGAAGAGAAGGAAGTCTGTTGGGGGACGGGCCTGTGGTGGGCCAGGTGTTCCATCCACCCGGGAAATCGGTTTATCGGTCAGTCCTTCTTGAACCTATTTGAACAAATACCCGTCCTGAATGGGGCGTGAAAGGGGGACGAGGATTTTTTTTCGGCGTGAATCGACGATCCGGTGCGTGCAGATAATTCCAATTCGGTCACTGCAAGACAGTTAGCAATTCGGGGTCCCATCCGAAACGACCGGAAGAAACTCCGGAATCACGGTGGTTGCTTGTGGGTGACTTGTGAGCAATCATGCCACATCACCGAATGAACCTGACGCACGACGGAGGAAGTGCACCAATGGCCCACCTGATGGCGCTCGACGAGGGAACGACCAGTTGCCGGACGATCATCTTCGACGAGCACTGCGGCATCGTTGCGATGGCACAGCACGAGTTCGCTCAGCACTTCCCGCAACCGGGCTGGGTCGAGCACGACGCGGCCGAGATCTGGACCACACAGCGGCGGACCATGATCGAGGCGCTCGAACAGGCGGAACTCTCCGCGGCCGACATCGCCTCCATCGGGATCACCAACCAGCGTGAGACCGTCGTGCTGTGGGATCGCCGCACGGGCCGCCCCGTCCACAATGCCATCGTCTGGCAGGATCGGCGGACCGCCGACCTCATCGAGCGGTTCGACACGCCCGCCCACCGCGAACTGGTGCGAGAACGGACCGGACTGCTGCTGGACCCCTATTTCTGCGCATCCAAGATCCACTGGCTGCTGGAGGAGGTGGACGGACTGCGGACCGATGCCGAGGCCGGGCACATCGCTTTCGGCACCATGGACTCCTGGCTGCTCTGGAATCTGACCGGCGGTACGGTGCATTGCACGGACGTCTCCAATGCATGCCGTACGCTGCTCTACGATATCCATCGTGGCCGGTGGGACGACGAGCTTCTGCAGTTGTTCGATATTCCCGCGGCGATGCTTCCCGATGTCCGCCCCACGAGCTGCGACTTCGGTGCCACGGAGACTCCGCTGCTGGGCGAACCCGTGCACATCGGCGGCATGATCGGCGATCAGCAGTCTGCGCTCTTCGGACAGGCCTGTGTCGAGCCCGGGATGGCGAAGACGACCTACGGCACCGGCTGCTTCCTGCTGATGAACACCGGTGAGACCGCAGTCGCCAGCGAACACAACATGCTCACCACCGTGGCATGGCAACTTGACGACTGCGCTCCGACCTACGCGCTGGAAGGCAGCGTGTTCATGGGAGGTGCGTCGATCCAATGGCTCCGCGACGGCCTCAAGCTGATCAGCAACGCTCCGGAGGTGAACGCGCTCGCCGGATCCGTCCCCGACAGCGGCGGCGTGGTGCTCGTGCCGGCCTTTGCCGGACTCGGAGCGCCGTACTGGGATCCCTTCGCCCGCGGTGCGATTCTGGGCCTGACCCGCGGAAGCACCGACGCCCACGTGGCGCGGGCGACCCTCGAAGGCATCGCCTACCAGGTCTGCGATCTGCTGAAGGCGATGGAGGGTGACTCGGGCGTTCCGCTCTCGGAGTTGCGTGTGGATGGTGGAGCTGCGGCCAGTGATCTGCTGATGCAGATCCAGTGCGACCTGCTGGATCGACCGGTGCTCCGTCCACAGGTGCTGGAGACCACTGCGCTCGGGGCTGCCTTCATGGCGGGGCTCGCCTGCGGCGTCTACGGTTCACTCTCCGATATCAGCGGACATTGGCATCAGGAGCGGCGGTTCGAAGCCGACATGAAGGCTGGAGTGCGGGGAGACCGCCTGGCCAGGTGGAGCAGGGCGGTGGAGCGTGCCCGGGGTTGGATGCAGGAGGATGGCGATGCTGCGGGCTGATCTGGTTGCCGCCGCAACCGCCGCGGAGGACTGGGATGTGGTCGTCATCGGCGGCGGCGCCACCGGACTCGGGACCGCGGTCGACGCCGCGTCCCGTGGGTACCGGACCCTGCTGCTCGAGCAGGTCGACTTTGCGAAGGCGACGAGCAGTCGATCAACCAAGCTGGTCCACGGTGGAGTTCGGTATCTCCAGCAGGGGAACATCTCGCTGGTTCGTGAGGCGCTCCATGAGCGGGGTCTGATGTACGACAACGCGCCGCACCTGGTCACCGATCTCGCCTTCGTGGTGCCGCGCTACAAGTGGTGGGAGGGGCCGTTCTACGGCATCGGACTCAAGCTCTACGATCTGCTCGCCGGCAAGCTCAACCTCGCGCCGTCGCGGAGACTCTCCCACCAACAGACCCTGGAGGCGATACCGAATCTGGAGTCCGACGGACTCGACGGCGGAACGCAGTACCACGACGGGCAGTTCGACGACTCCCGGATGTGCACGACGCTCGTGCGAACGGGGCTTGATCACGGTGCGGTCATGCTCAATCACGCTCCGGTGGTGGGATTGCTTCGCGATCGGGACAACCATGTGTCCGGCGTTCGGTTCCGCGATTCGGAGACGGGTCTCGAACACGAGGCCCGGGCCCGGGTGGTGGTCAACGCCACCGGGGTCTTCTCCAACGCCGTGCGTCGGATGGACGACGTGGATGCGGATTCGGTCGTCGAGCCCAGCCGCGGCGTGCATCTGGTGCTCGACGCGTCGTTTCTGAGGGGTGAGACGGCCATCATGGTTCCGCACACCGACGACGGCCGCATCCTGTTCGTCATCCCCTGGCACGAGCGGTGTCTGGTGGGAACGACGGACGAGCACGCTCCCGAACCGGTGCTGGAACCGAGGGCCACGGAGGATGAGGTCGAGTTCATCCTGCGCAACGCGGCCCGCTACCTCGACAAGGACCCGGGACGGGAGGATGTGCTCAGCGTCTTCGCCGGCTTGCGTCCACTGGTGAAGCACAAGGGGACCGCCACCAAGAAGATCTCCCGCGAGCACGAGATCATCGTCTCCCGTGGCGGACTGGTCACCGTCGTCGGAGGCAAGTGGACCACCTACCGACGGATGGCGGCGGACACGATGGACTCCGCCATCGACATCGGTGGATTGGAGCGGCGGGACTGCGTCACCGAATCGCTCCGGCTCCACGGATGGCTGGATCGCTCGGATCCGTCCATGCCCCGATCGAACTGGCTGCGGGTCTACGGTGCGGATGCAGAGGAGGTCCTCGGCACCTGCAGCGAGATCGAGGACGGGATGGAACTGCTGCACGAACGTCTGCCGTACCCGCGCGGCGTCGTGGTGCACGCGGTCCGGTTCGAACTGGCGAGGACGGTCGAGGACGTGCTGGCCCGTCGGACGCGGGCCCTGCTCCTGGACGCATCGGCGGCCGCCGACGCGGCCGAGGAGGTTGCCACCCTGATGGCGGACGAGTTGGGCCGTGACGCGGCGTGGGTCGCATCGCAGGTCGCCGAGTTCCGCGATCTGGCCTCGGGCTATCGGCTGGTCTAGCCGTCGATCGCGTGCGATTCGAGGTCCTCGATCTGGCAGTGCTCCAGAGCGCCCTCGTGCGTAGCGGAGAGCACGACCCGCGGAGCGCATCCATTCAGCAACGCCTCCTGCCAGCGGGGTGCGCACAGGCACCAGCGGTCGCCGTCCTTCAGACCCGGAAATCCGTACTGCGGCATGGGAGTGGAGAGATCGTTGCCGACCGAGCGAGAGAACGCGAGGAACTCGTCCGTGACCACCACGCATACGGTGTGACTGCCGAGGTCGTCCGGTCCGGTCTCGCAGCAGCCGCTTCGGTAGAAGCCGGTCATCGGGTCGAGCGAGCAGGCCTGCAGGGGATCACCCTGGACGTTTCGCTGGGGCGGAGGAGTCTCGATGGAGCGAATCATGACCAGAGCCTAGCAGGTCAATGCTGCCGAGACGGGACCCAGGCCGTTGTCCGTCCCGCGAGCGTGAGGTGCTCGATCGGTGTACCGTCGCGCAGCGCTGCTCCGTCCTGTCGGCCCCATCGATGATGGAACAGCCAGGCACGGGGAAGTCGACTCTTCTCCGCATTGACCTTGACCGCGGTTCGTATGACGGATCCCAGACAGCGACGCAGTGCCCGGATCTCGGACTCGTCCAGCGAATCGGCTCCTCGACGTGGATCCAGTCGGGCCTGGTACAGGACTTCATCCGCGATCCAGTTGCCCACCCCTGCGGCAAAGGATTGATCGAGCAGCAGTCCCTTCAGGGTGCCCCGCCGTCCGCCGATCCGTTTCGCGAACGCCGCGGCCGTGGGCATCGAAAGAAGCGGATCGAACCCGAGTTTCGACAGGGGGGGTTCTTCACGCGGTGTCTGCCGCATTTTGATGCGGCCGAATCGACGTGCACTGGTCATCGCCAGTCGCCCACCGTCGTCGAACTCGAGCTGGATCTTCCAGAACCTCGGCGGCCAGTCGGATCCGGGATCGATGCCCGATTCCAACTGCAGATGGTTTCCCTCGGGGACATGAAAGGCCCCCGTCATGCCGAAGTGGAAGAGCGGCATCGGGGGCTGATCCAGTTCGAACCACAGCTGCTTGCCGAGGCGTTCCACCGAACGGACCGTGCGTCCCGTGAGCCGGCGGGCGAGGGTACGCGGAGCGATCCCGTCGATGACGATGCGGTCGTCGGCGCATCGCACCCGTCGGATCACGCGTCCCTCCGCGACTTCGGCCGCCATGCGGCGACCACGTTCGACTTCTGGCAGCTCCGGCATGGTGGAAACAGTAGCCGCGGCCCCGATCTCCAGCACCATTTACAATGAGAAATATGCATCGTCTCCTCGTCATGCTGCTTCCGATGGTCCTCCTCGGGTGTGACAAGTCGGATCCACCGGCCGTCGGTTCCGACGATGGGCTGCCGAACCTGCAATGCGTGGATTCCACCATGCAGATCTGGGTCGGGGGACACCCGCATCCCGGACGGGGCGACGCGGCGATGGATCGACTCGGGATTCGATCGATCATCGTGGTCGATGCGCCGCCACCGGTCGATCCATCCCGTCCGGCCGTCCACTTGCCGTTGAAGTATTCGGGGATCGATGAGCGGGAGGCGAGCCAACTGGCCTACCTGCTGACCACCTTGGAACGCCCGATCTACATCCACTGCCACCACGGAACCAATCGGGCTCCCGCGGCCGCTGCGATCGGACTGATCGGCACCGGTGAGCTGACCGCGGCGGAGGGACTGGGACTGCTGGATCGTTCGGGGACCAATCCGTCCTTCGGCGGGCTGTTCGAGGCCGTTCGCACGGCGACACCGATTCCGAACGACCGACGCGAGCCCTACGACGGATCGGACGCCACGGTGGACGACTTCGCGCTGTCCATGTCCGACGTCGATGAGGTCTTCGCCCGTCTCGAAGGTGCATCCGATCGCGGGTGGACGGACACGCAGTCCCCGGCGGACGCCGCGGAGCTGGTGGACCTTCTCCGGGTCTCGCTCGACCGAACCGCATTGAACGAGGACCAGATCTTCCGTCGGCTTTCCGAAGGAAGCATCGCACGGGCCACGGCACTCGAGGATGCGCTGGTGCAGGGGGATCGCACCGCGGCCCTGCGGCAGATGAAGAGTCTGACCGCCACCTGCCGCGCCTGCCACGACCGGTTCAGGAACTGACTCCATCCGGTTCGAAGTCGTCGTCGGCCATCTCGAAGAAGTCGAACTCGAACGCCGGACTGACCGTGCAGCCCACGAGGGTCCATTCGCCCAGCGACCGGGCGGACTGCCAGGCGTCCGGCGGCACGATGGCCTGGGGCGTCTCCTCCTGGAACAACCCGGGGCCCAGGGTGTGGCGACGCACCGGACGACCGTCCTCGCTGACCAGCAGTTCCAGCGGAGCGCCTTCGTAGAAGTGCCAGATCTCCGTGGCGTCGATGCGGTGCCACCGGGACCGTTCCCCGGCACGCAGGAGAAAGAGGATGGCGGTGCCGCTGCCGCGGCCGCCGTCGGCGGGTCGATCCCGCCAGGTCTCCCGATAGAAACCGCCTTCGGGATGGGGTTTCAGCCCCAGTCGGGCGATGATCTCGTGGGCCGGCGGCAGGGTGTTCGATGCGTTCACGTGTCCTCGCCCGGTGCCGGAGTGGGGGGGATCGGATCGGTTTCCTGCAGGGGCACGATCTGTTCGATGGTGCCGCCCTTGTCGCTGATGTAGCGAAGCGTCACCGGCTCGTCCCCTTCGACGAGAAACCGGAACAGACGTGTTCCGTTGGACCCCACGCCCTGTTCGTTGCGGATCCGATGCGGTCGGTGCTGATCGTCCGGAATGCTCATCCCGGACCACGGTGTGAACGAGTTCACTCCGCTGGATGCGACGACGCGCGTCGAATCTCCGGTGTCGCAGACCAGTTCGTCGGGGTGGCCGATGCGATGCCGACGTGCCCAGCCGAGGATGGTGGGGATGACCTTCGGATTCTCGACCTCGACGGTGATCTCCCAGAGACCGGCCGGTCCGCGTCGAACCTGGAGCATGCCCCATTCGACCATGGGCATCTCGTCGGCGTGGTACATCGTGAAGGCGAAGTTGCGATGGCACTCCTCCTCCTGGGCCCACAGGGGGGCGACGCGGTTGGCGTGCTTCTTCGTTCCTCCGACGAGCACCGTGCCGTAGGTGGGGTGTTCCACCTCCCGATAGGGAACGTAGACGTCCTCGAACTGGAGCATGTCCCGGAACTCGATGGTGTCCTCCCGGGAGGTGAGCTCCCCGCTGGCGAACATCTTGTCGGTCGTCCACAGTTCGTTGACGAACGACATGATGCCTTCCTGCTCGTAGGTGAACGAGGTCTCGTCGCCGTGGGTCGTGTAGAGATCCTCCCACGAGACCAGTGCGTCGTAGAACGGAATCATCTTGGATCCCTTGGTGGCCATCTCCTCCATCACCCGCAGGTCCGAACCGGGGTAGGACTGGTAGGACGCTCCCGGACCGTACAGGACCATGCCCCCGGTGTTGTGGTACGACTGGACGCCGGCGATGTTGGGATGGGCCATGATGAATTCGGCCGTCGCCCGGCATTCGGGAAGACTCAGGGGATAGTCGGTGGCTCCGTACTGGATGTACTCCGGCTGCCAGTCGCTGGGGAAGTTGCGGTTCGGGTCGTAGCCGCCCTCCCCGTCCTCGTTGATCTCGCCGTCACCGTCGTTGTCGATGCCCTCCTGTCCGAGGCGTGTCCAGCCGCCGGGTTCCTCGTCGCGATCGACCCGGGTGAAGAAGCGGGGATCGTCCTCGTCCCGCTTCCAGCGGCCGGTCGGATCCGCGACCCACATCGAGGTGATGTGACCGTCTCCATCGAGGTCGTCGGGACCGTCCTCGTCGTAGCGTCCGTCGTGGTCGTTGTCGGTGGGCCGGATGCCGCCGCGCAGGATGTTGGGCGTGGCGGCCTTCTCGAACCAGTACATCCGACCGTCCGGGTTTGAGGAGGGGACGAAGTAGAAGGTCCGCTCCTGCATGAGTTTCGTGAGGGCGTCGATGTTGCCGTGGCTTCGGGTCAGGTACCAGATGCTGTAGAGCACGGTTTCCGTGGCCTGGATCTCGTTGCCGTGGATGTTGCCCTCGATGTACATCGCGGTCTTGGACTCGGGGGGGCCGGTCTCGGGATCGTTGAGCGTGACGAGCCAGATGTCCCGACCGCCCACGGAGGTTCCGATGGACTCCATCTCCAGAAGGTGGGGGTACGCACGGGTGAGATCGCGCAGGGCCTTGGTCATCTCCTCGTGGGTGTACCACCGGTTGAAGGAGAGATCGACCTTGCTCGGAGCGGGGGACTGCGCCTTCGCCACGGGGGCGAGCAGGCAGCAGGCGACGATCAGAATGCCGAGACGATTCACAGTGCACCTCCGTCCGTTTCATCGGTGGACAACGGGATCGACCGACGATCCTGTCCGTACTTCTCGCTGAAGAGTTCGACTTCGAGCGGAACATCGCCGGGATGCTCCACGACCCATCGCATCTCGTAGCGACCGCCATCGCCCTCCAGACGCCAGACCTTGTGCACCGGCCGTCCGGTGACGATGGCATCCGGTTCGACGTCGAGTCGGACGACCCACGGGCGTGCTCGGCGGTTGCGTTTGGCCATTGCGGTACCGGCGGGCAGCCGACCTTCGTTGACCAGCGACGCCTTGACTTCCCAGAGACCGTCCGAGAGCCGCCGGACGTCGACATCCTGCAGTTCGACCGACGGCATGTGCCGGGCGAGATCCAGGATGAAGTCGGTCTGGCGTCGACTCAGCTCCTCGATGGCCTCCACGGGAGGCACGCTGCGGAACATGGGAACCCATCCGCCGATCTCGACCCGCTCGTAGTCGGGGTGGTCGATCTCGGTCCAGGCGACGAACCCGTCGCCGTTGCGCTGCTGGTCGCTGTACGCCAGCCAGTCGGACTCGGTGGGGGCACCGTCGGACCGCCGGCGGTCGTTGCCGCCGGTGTCCTTCGCGACCCGTCGGATCTCGATGCCGGCCTGCTTGGCGAAGCCCTCGACCATCTGCGGCGTCATGCGGCTCATCATGTTGTCGTCGTCGGGGACCGGATAGCCCTGATCGAGGGCCCACTGCCGCAGTTCCTGCATGGTCTCCATGCTGATGTCGCCGATTCCCGAGGGCGTCAGTTTCTCGCCGCCACCGCGACCGGCCCGATCGCCTCCGCCGCGTCCACCGCGGGCCCCGCGACCGCCACGCCCTCCGCCCGCGCCGCGTCCGCCCGGCCGGTTCGTGCCGCTTGCGGAGTGGTTGTGCGTACCGAGGCGACGTCGCATCGCGTCACGTGCGGCGGACCGCTCGTCGTCGTTGAGTTCACCATCGCCGTCGATGTCGAACTCCTCCATGAAGTCCGCGCCGTCGAAGCCTCCCTGGGATCCCGCCTGGTCCCCCGAGGTCGGAGATGCCGGATCCTGCCCCGGCTGGGATTCGTCGACGGGCTCGGGGTTCGGCAGCGACCACAGGGGGGTCGAGAAGGCGGGGACTCCGTACTGGCCGTAGGCCCAGGCCACGAAGCTGCCGCCCCAGTCCGGCTGCTCCGGATCCTTCAGGCCGGTGACCTCCACGAAGCGCTCGCTGATCATCTCGTACATCGCCTCGTCGTCGCCTTCGATGGTGTTGGGGGCACCGGACGGGGCACGTCCGCTTTCGGCGATCGGGGCGGACAGGGTGTCATGGCGTCCGTAGACGACCACGGCCGCGATGGTCTGGTGGTCGAGGGCGTACTTGAGCAGGGCCAGCGACTCGGGTTCGGACAGCTGGTGCCGTCCGGCTCCGTCGGCGTGGGCCTCGTAGCCATGCATGAAGTTCATGTTGAGATCGACGCCGCCGGGGCCGTCTTCGTTGAGCAGTCCGTCGTCGTCGTTGTCCAGACCCTCGACGGCCAGATAGAACGCCGGTCGTTCACCTTCGGATCGGTCCGGACTCCGGTCGAGCCGGGGTTCGTCGGGATCGGCCACCCGATCCGCCTTTCGGGGATCGTAGATCCGCATCATCGTGATCATGCCGTCTCCGTTGAGATCGTCCGGGCCGTCCTCGTCCATCGCGCGGTCGCGGTCCGCGTCGTCCGGACGGGTGTTGCGGGGGGAGGCAAGACGGATCCCGGAATGCAGCATGCGTTCGGTGCCGTCGGGGTTCACCCTGGGAACGACGTACAGGGTGTAGTCGGTCAGAAACTGTTCCGCGGCTTCGTCCCCTTCGGCGGCGCGTTGCAGCAGCTTCTCCACGACATTCATGGCCACAGCGGATCCGTGCAGATGATCGGCGTCGATGCCGGCCACGAGCAGGATCGCCGGACGATCGGCCGGTTCCTGTTCGCCGTCCATGCTGACCTGCATGGCCATGATCTCACGCCCGTCGAGGCTGGTGCCGATGGTCTCGGACTTGATCATGCCGCGATGCGACTGGCCGATCGTGCGGGCCCGCTGCTGCAGTCCATCGTGATCCAGCCAGGTCGTGGTCGAAGTCGATACGGAGGTCCCGGTGCGTTCGACGGAATCGGCGTGAGCCGCCAGGCACGTCGAGCACACCACGATGCTGATGAGGAGTGGGTTCTTCATGGAACCCGCCACGGTAGCAGAGGAGGAGGTCCCGGGTCCACTGCGGTGGGCCGATGCGGTCCGAACACGCCCGACAGGATTCGAACCTGTGACCTCCGCTTTAGGAAAGCGATGCTCTATCCGACTGAGCTACGGGCGCCTTGCAGACGGGGATTCTACCCAAAGACCGCGAGCCGCCGAAGCGACTCGCGGTCTTCCCATTGGCTCGAAATCAAGGGCGGGATCCGCACTGGTTCATCCCCACAAACCAGGCGGATGTGCCCCGATCGGGACGATCAGGCGGATCGTCGAGCCGGTACTGCTCCACGCGGGAAATGAAAGCTGGTTGCGGCGTGTTCGGCCTGCATCATCGACAGGAAGCAGACCGCGAGTTCGGGGTCGAACTGGTGACCGGCGCCGTTGGCGATCTCGTTGAGGGCATTGTCGCGGCTCATGCAGCGTCGGTAGACGCGGTTGCTTCGCATGGCGTCGTACGCATCGGCGATTCCCACGATCCGCCCCAGCAGCGGAATGTCCTGTTCGGCCAGGCCGTCGGGGTAGCCCCGACCGTCCCATCGTTCGTGGTGCGAGCGGACGCCGGCCCGGATGCGATGGAGTTCGGGCATGCACCCGAGAATCCGTTCGCCGATCTCGGAATGCGACTTGATGGCGATGAACTCCTCGTCGGTGAGTCGATCGGTCTTCTTCAGTACGTGATCGGGAACGCCGATCTTGCCGACATCGTGCAGCAGCCCGCAGACCGTCGCCTCTTCGACGAGTTCCGAGTTGCAACCCGCGGTGATGGCGAGCCTTCGACTCAGGGTGGCCACGCGTTCACAGTGTCCCCGGGTGTCGCCGTCCTTGGCTTCCACGGCTTCGAGCAGGGAACGGGTCACTCCGCTGAATGCGATGAGTTCCTTCATCAGCGACGGCATGGCGATCGGGGCTTCGGGCAGCGAGGGCACGGTTTCGATGATGAAACTCCACGGCTCCGCGGCTGCATCCGAAGTGCCCGACGCCTTCCAGCCCTGCTGCTCGCGCCAGCTCCCCATGGCATCTTCCGTGATGTGGTTCGTTCGTGTGGTGCGAGTCTTCATGTCGAGTCCCTTCGAGTGCCGGGTGCGTCCCGTGGCTGGCTGGTCACCCAGAGAATCGATCTCCCGCTCCTCCTTTTCGTGAATACGGCGCAATCGGAAAAACCCGCTTAAATGATTCTTTCCATGGATTCACGAAAGGATTTCTCGCGGGCATCACGCGGGGTTGAGGCCGGTGGAGGCTGGTCCTACCATCATTCTCCTGGAGGTCAGATGAACGAACATCCCAGGGATTCCGACGCCGCCCGCGAACCCGACGACACCGATGCGTTGTTCGCCATGGACGCCCTGGGGTTCGGGCCCCTGACCGGAGAGACCGGTGAGTTCCATCCGCCGCTCGACGTGCCAACGATCACCGACTGCTACGCACGGGGAATCGAGTGCATCCGGCGCCGGGAATGGGACGGCGCCATCGGGTACCTCCGTCAGGGACTCGATCTGGATCCGATTCGTCGCCATTCGCAGACGGTGATCGCCCTGGCGAACATGGGCTTCTGTCACGACAAGCTGGAGGAGTACGAGGAGGCCATCGCCGCCTACAGGCTGGCCATCGAACTCGATCCCCAGAGCGAACAGGCCTTCGCCGGCATCGCCTGCGTGTACATGGATCTCGGTCGCCCGGCCGAGGCGTTGGAAGCGGGGGAGCGTGCGGCGGTCCTCCGGCCCGACAATCCTCTGACGCACTACAACCTCGGCAACGCCCACATGGCCATGAACGACTTCATCGGGGCCATCGAGTCGTACCGGCAGGCGATCACGCACCGGCCGAACCTGGCCCACGCCTGGATCAACATGGGCATCGCGTGCGAATCCATCGGTGATGTCGAAGGAGCGGTGGCCTCGTTCGAGAACGCGATCCAGAGTCGGCCCGAGTACGCGAAGGCATATCTGAATCTCGGCCTCCTCTACAGTCGGCAGGGGCGCCACGACGATGCGGTCACCGCGTTCGAGCGCGCCCTCGAGCGGGATCCGGGATTGAAGAAGGTCTGGATCCTGCTCGGACTCGCCTGGCGATGCAAGCAGAACGACTTCAAGGCGATGGAGGCCTTCAAGGCGGCCGTGGCGGCGAACTTCTACCCGGAGAAGGCCTGGCACAACATCGGACTCATTCATGCCCACGCCCAGCGACACGAGGACGCCATGCAGTCGTTCCGGACCGCCCTGCAGTGCAATCCGGAGTACGCCAAGGTCCATGTCAGCATCGGACTCGAATACGAGCGGGTGGGGCGGGACAGCGAGGCCGTGGAGGCCATTCGGAACGGACTGCGTCTTCGTCCGGCCCTTCCCAAGGCGCTGATCGCCCTGGGTTCCATCCACGCCCGCCATCACCGGTTCGACGAGGCCGTGGAGTGCTTCGACCGGGCCGCCGGGTACGCGCCGGATGACGATGGAATCCACCTCCGCATCCTCCGCACCCATCTTGCCGCCGGACGCCGCGATGCGGCGTTGGCCGAGTTCAAGTACCTCGAGGATCGGAAATCGCCGCTGGCCGAGCAGGTCATCGGCGAGATCTACCCCACCTGAGACGCCGCGGTCCAGTGTGGTGTTGGCTCACACGTGGAGTCTCGCGTCATCCGATGGATGATGACCGTGACACGGTTCAGGCCAGGCCCGAATGGTCCATCTTCTTCCTGATTCTGGCGGTCAGACTGACCTGCAGTGCACCGCGGACGACGAGGTCCACGCCGAGGAAGAGGATCAGCACCACCGGGGCGAAGTTCGGCAGGGCGAGGAAGACGATGCCCAGGGCGATGCCGACGAGACCGTGGATCGCCAGCAGTTCCCACCCCGCCCGTTCCTTGTTGGAGAACGCCAGGGTGCATTCGACGATGCCGCGGACGAGC